>Ga0207655_1000239_pt1 | contig 90288 bp, 60 predicted proteins | sample KBSM44metaG_FD_184398 | JGI IMG/M metagenome (GOLD analysis project Ga0207655, IMG submission 184398) | Miscanthus rhizosphere microbial communities from Kellogg Biological Station, Michigan, USA - KBS M4-4 metaG (SPAdes) (version 2) | ecosystem: Host-associated > Plants > Roots > Rhizosphere >... | reverse complement strand
TACAACCTTTTTCGTCAGTTACAGTTACAATATAAGTTCCTGCGATTAAGTTATTGGCTGTAGCCGAAGTTTGTACCGGATTCGTATTCCAAGAATAAGAATAAGTTCCAGTTCCTCCGGTTGCAGAAGCTGTTGCAGAACCAGTTGCATCACCTTTACAATTTACATTAGTATCAGTATTTATCGCTGCAGTTAATGCAAGTTCAGGTTCAGTAATTGTTATTTGCTCTGTATCAGTACAACCTTTTTCGTCAGTCACAGTTACGATGTAAGTTCCTGCGATTAAGTTTGTGGCTGTAGCCGAAGTTTGAATTGGATTTGTATTCCAAGAGTAAGAATAACTTCCGGTTCCTCCGGTTGCAGAAGCTGTTGCAGAACCAGTTGCATCACCTTTACAGTTTACATTAGTATCAGTTTTTATCGCTGCTGTTAATGCAAGTTCAGGTTCGGTAATTGTTATTTGCTCTGTATCTGTACAACCTTTTTCGTCAGTTACGGTTACAATGTAAGTTCCCGCGATTAAATTATTGGCTGTCGCCGAAGTTTGAATTGGATTAGTATTCCAAGAATAAGAATAACTTCCGTTTCCTCCGGTTGCAGATGCTGTTGCAGAACCAGTTGCGTCGCCTTTACAGTTTACATCAGTTTTAGTATTTATTGCTGCTGTTAAGGCCGCTTGTGGTTGTCCGATTGTAACATCGCAAGTTGTTTTGTAACCTAATTTATCAGTAATAGTTACAGTATGTAAACCGGCAGTTAAAGCTGTTGCCTGAACTGTGGTTTCGTTGTTATCCCATAGATAAGTATAATCTCCGTTTCCTCCAATAGCTGTAACAGTTGCAATACCATTATTGTCTCCGTAACATTTTGCAGGAGCATCTTGAACGACACTACAAGACAAAACATTTGGTTGCGAAATAGTAATCGTACAAGTTGTTGTACAACCTTTAGAATCTGTTACCGTTACCGAATGTAATCCGGCATTTAGAGCAATAGCTTTTTGTGTAGTCTCATTATTATCCCATAAGTAGGTATAATTACCATTTCCGCCAAGGGGAGAAACCGTTGCTTCACCATCGCTCAATCCATTTGAAGTTACAGCTTTGTTTTGCGTAATTGAACAAGACAAAGGAGCAGAAGGTTGCCCAATAGTTACTGAATTAGATTGGCTAGAACAAGAGTCTGTTACAGTCAATGTATATGTTCCGGTTGGAAGTCCTGTTACAGAAGCTGTTGTTCCAACTATAGTATTTGAGCTGTTTACCCAGGAATAAGATATAGTTCCTACGGAGTTTGTTACTAGTCCTGCGGTTACTGATCCAGAACTTGCACCGTAACAAGAAGCATCTGTTTTGGAAGAAGCCGCTAAAGCTAAAGGTAAACTTGGTTGTCCAATAGTTACTGAGTTTGATTGACTAGAACAAGAATCTGTTACCGTCAATGTATAAGTTCCTGTTGGAAGTCCGGTTACAGAAGCTGTAGTTCCAACTACTGCATTTGAGCTGTTTTTCCAAGAATAAGTTACAGTTCCTACGAAATTTGTTACCGCTCCAGCAGTTACTGATCCAGAACTTGCACCATAGCAAGAGGCATCTGTTTTAGAAGAAGCCGCTAATGCTAAAGGTAAAGCTGGTTGCCCAATAGTTACTGAATTAGATTGACTAGAACAAGAATCTGTTACAGTCAAAGTATAAGTTCCGGCAGGAAGTCCTGTTACAGAAGCTGTAGTTCCAACTACTATATTTGAACTGTTTTTCCAGGAATAAGTTACAGTTCCTACCGAATTTGTTACAGTTCCCGCAGTTACACTTCCAGAACTTGCACCGTAGCAAGAAGCATCAGTTTTAGAAGAAGTCGCTAATGCTAAAGGTAAACTTGGTTGTCCAATAGTAACTGAGTTTGATTGACTAGAACAAGAATCTGTTACAGTCAAAGTATAAGTTCCGGCAGGAAGTCCTGTTACAGTAGCTGTAGTTCCCACAACCACGTTAGAGCTATTTTTCCAGGAATAAGTTACAGTTCCTACGAAATTTGTTACCGCTCCAGCAGTTACTGATCCAGAACTTGCACCGTAGCAAGAGGCATCTGTTTTAGAAGAAGCTGCTAATGCTAAAGGTAAACTTGGTTGACCAATCGTAACCGAATTTGATTGACTAGAACAAGAATCGGTTACGGTCAATGTATAAGTTCCGGCAGGAAGTCCAGTTACAGAAGCTGTAGTTCCCACAACCACGTTAGAGCTGTTTTTCCAGGAATAAGTTACAGTTCCTACAGAGTTTGTTACCGTTCCAGCAGTTACACTTCCAGAACTTGCACCGTAGCAAGAAGCATCTGTTTTAGAAGAAGCTGCTAAAGCTAAAGGCAAAGCAGGTTGTCCAATAGTCACTGAATTAGATTGACTAGAACAAGAATCTGTTACAGTCAAAGTATAAGTTCCGGCAGGAAGTCCAGTTACAGAAGCTGTAGTTCCAACAACCACATTAGAGCTGTTTTTCCAAGAGTACGTTACAGTTCCTACGAAATTTGTTACCGCTCCCGCAGTTACACTTCCAGAACTTGCGCCGTAACAAGAAGCATCTGTTTTAGAGGAAGCCGCTAAAGCTAAAGGTAAATTTGGTTGACCAATAGTAACCGAATTAGATTGACTAGAACAAGAATCTGTTACTGTCAAAGTATATGTTCCGGCAGGAAGTCCGGTTACAGTAGCTGTAGTTCCAACTACTGTATTTGAACTGTTTTTCCAGGAATAAGTTACAGTTCCTACAGAGTTTGTTACCGTTCCAGCAGTTACACTTCCAGAACTTGCACCATAACAAGAAGCATCAGTTTTAGAAGAAGCTGCAAGTGCCAAAGGTAAACTTGGTTGCCCAATAGTTACCGAGTTAGATTGGCTAGAACAAGAATCTGTTACAGTCAAAGTATAAGTTCCAGTAGGAAGTCCTGTTACAGAAGCTGTTGTTCCAACAACCACGTTAGAGCTGTTTTTCCAGGAATAAGTTACAGTTCCTACGAAATTTGTTACCGCTCCTGCAGTTACTGATCCAGAACTTGCACCATAACAAGAAGCATCAGTTTTAGAAGAAGCTGCTAATGTAAGAGGGAAAGCCGGTTGACCAATAGTAACCGAATTAGTTTTATTCGAACAAGAATCTGTTACTGTCAAAGTATATGTTCCGGCAGGAAGTCCGGTTACAGTAGCTGTAGTTCCTACAACAATATTAGAGCTGTTTTTCCAGGAATACGTTACAGTTCCTACGGAATTTGTTACCGCTCCTGCAGTTACACTTCCGGTACTTGCACCATTACAGGAAGCATCTGTTTTAGAAGAAGCTGCTAATGCTAAAGGTGAAGCGGGTTGTCCAATAGTAACCGAATTTGATTGATTCGAACAAGAATCTGTTACTGTCAATGTATAAGTTCCGGCAGGAAGTCCAGTTACAGAAGCTGTAGTTCCTACAACAACATTCGAACTATTTTTCCAGGAATAAGTTACAGTTCCAACAGAATTTGTTACTGCTCCTGCAGTTACGCTTCCAGAACTTGCACCGTTACAAGTGGCATCTGTTTTAGAAGATGCGGCAAGTGCTAAGGCTGCTGCAGGTTGTGTTATATTAATCGTTAATATAGCCGTTGCGCAGTTATTATTGTCAGTTGCGATCACTTTGTAAGTTCCAACAGTTAGACCAGATATGTCTTTTGTAGTTGCAAAATTCACATCGTTTTTAGTCCATTTGTAAGTATATGGACCTTGACCACCAGTTGGAGTATTAAGCGTAATAGCTCCATTGTTACCTCCAAAACAAGTAACATTTGTTTGATTCGCTACCGTTACAATTGGGCAAGGAACATTTGTAGTTGGAGAAGTTATGTCTTGAAATGTTGTGACACAAAGGGCATTTTGGAAATCTAATCTCGATGTACTAACCATCTGATTACCGCATGTGTTTGGTTTTGGAGTTAATCGATATTTTAACGTAATAGTTTCAACATTCAAAAAGTCAATATTCCAGGCAATTTGTTGTCCGGTAACAGTTGTAGTTCCCTTAGTAGAAGTTACAGTTCCAATTATAAAATTAGGATCAACCGTTTCTTTTTCAAAAGGAGTTCCCACTATTTGTTTGGCAACCCAGGATAATTGAGTGAAAATTTGAGAATAAATTCCAGTTAAATCAGCTGCATTTTCAGTGAAGAAAGAACCTCCGGACTGAATTTGATTTAGAGTATATTGTGCATCAGTTTGCTCGCTTCCGTTAATAGCGCCAAATAATCCAACAGAGAAAATTTGATTGTTATAAGTAACTCCTGAAACAACAACAGTTTTTCCTGCATTAGCTGCAGCAATAGCATCTTGTATACAAGTACCTTGTTGACCACCAGTACAATTAGTGCCGTGAGTTGCAGATGCATTAGCTACACCATCAGTCAATAAAACCATACTTCTTGCAGTCGAACAATTGTAAGTTGCAGTCGCTAAAACCTGGTTGGCTTTAAGAATACCATCTTCGATATTGGTACCACCATTTGCAACAAGTCCGTTAATGATGGTTTTTAGTCCGGCTTTACCGGCAGAACTCGTAAGCCCTTGTCTTATAGTACCATTATTACTAAAAGTTACGATTGCCACTTTATTATTCCCGGTTGGGTTATTTGCGGCAAGAAACATTTTGTCAATAAAATCATTGGCAGCATCCTGAGCATAAGATAATGGCTTCGGATTGTTTCCGTCGCCCATACTTCCGGATACATCAATAACTAAAACAACTTCTAAAGGTCTGGCAACAGGGTTTGAACCTTGAATTTTTAATTCCACATCTAATGCTCCACAGACTCCGGGTGCTACAGTAACAGTTTTTGTTGGTGTAATTGTTTGTGCAAAACCTATCGTAGAAGAAAGAAAAAAAAGTAACAAATAGAATGCTTTGTTGACTTGTTTCATAAAATGGATAAAGTGTAATGTTTTTTTCATTTTATATGAATTTAAATTGAAAAACAACTAAATATTTCTAAACGAACTATTTAATTTTCAGAAGGATTGTTTACGATTGTATGAACAATAGTGCTCGCTGTGTAATTACTACAATTTGTAGATGTCGCATTTATTTGAGTGCAATTCCATTTGTTGTATGCAGTTCCCCTAGGAACCGTTAAATGAATTGAGAAAGTAGCTGTTTGATGAGATGAAACAGTGATAGAAGTAATCGGGACAGCGCTATTGTCCAGAAAACTGCCAATTAAGTTAACATTTTGAGAAGTACTGGTTTGATCATTGTTAGAGCAATTGCCATTTATATTTAACGCACTCAGGTTATAAACATCAGTCGAATTTCCCTCATTGGTTATAACCAGCGTAAAATAAGCGCCATCAGTATCAGCGTTGCTGTAGTTTCGGTCTTTCTCGACACCCAGAGTTGCGTTACACGAACCAGATTGGGCAAACGAAAGAGTTGTTAGTAAACAAAACAGTATAGAAAAAATGTTTTTTTGAAAGATATTTTTTTTGAACGAAAAAATAAACTTACAATTGGTTACAAATTTTACTGCCTTTTCAAGAGTAGATTTAGTTCTCATAACTTAAGATTTAGTTTTGTTGTATTTGCGAAAAATTAACAGAATCAAAGTTATATAGTCTGTTTAATTTTGATTTTTTTTGTCTGTAACTAACCTAAAAACTCGTTGAAATGTTCTTTTTTTGTTAAATTATACCTCCAAAAAGTAATTTTTGTGTCATTTTTTTGAAAAAAAATTAGAGGATTTTTTTCGATTTTTGATGAAAAAGTGGTTTTTTGAAATAACTTAAATTATTAATAATCAATTATTTAGTTAATTTTTTAGCAATATACATAAATCGATGAAGTGTTTGTTTTAACAGACGAAGTACACTTTTTGTTAAAATTTGTAAGAGGAAAATCTGGATTGTTAAAATTTTGAGGATTTCGTATTCTTGTTAAAATTTGTATATAATGTTAACAGATATAAAAAAAGGAGGAGTATTAGAATTTCTTTTGTAAATTAGAACTTAAATAAAGATTAATCTCCCTAAATGAGGTTTCAAAACTTTTTGGCTTATGAAAAATTTAATTTTAATACGGCACGCAAAATCCAGCTGGGAAGCTCCTTTAAAAGATTTTGACAGACCTTTAATGAAAAAAGGTATTTTAGATGCACATGATGTATCAGCAAATATTTCGAAATTTCTGCCAAAGACCTATATTATATGGAGTAGTACTGCCGCTCGTGCCACGGAAACAGCTCTTATTTTTGCTCAAAATATTTCATATCCTATTGAAAGTATCGTTTATAAAGACGACCTTTATACCTTTGATGAGAGACAACTCGAGAAAGTTATCAAATCATGTGATAATAGTTTCGATAGCGTTATTCTTTTTGGACATAACGAGGCTATTACAAATTTTGTTAATAAATTTGGGGATGTTTTTATAGAAAATGTTCCTACGTCCGGTTTCGTATCACTACGATTTGATGCAGAAAGTTGGGACACTATTAATAAAGGCAAAACCCATAAAACAATTTTCCCCAAAGATTTAAAATAAAATACCAGTGTACGAACAGAAATATATCGATAGAGAAAAAAGTTGGTTAGCGTTTAATGCAAGAGTTCTTCAGGAAGCTGCAGATAATACAGTTCCGCTTTTAGACAGGTTGCGTTTTGTTGGAATATTTTCCAATAATTTAGATGAATTTTTTAGAGTTCGTTATGCTGCAATCCGACGGTTGAGTCTCTCCGGAATTTCTGGTGAAAAATATTTAGGCGGAGTTTCTGCCCATCAATTAATTAAAGATATTACCGAAATTGTAATTCAGCAACAATCAGAAAGCTTACGTATTTTAAGTAATATAGAAGCTGAGCTTGAAGCCGAAAATATCTTTATTATAAACGAAGATCAGATTACAAAACATCAGGAAAGCTACTTAAAAGACTTTTTTGTTCAAAAATTAAGTCCCGAATTAGTAACTATTATCTTAAATGATTTAGCCGAATTTCCTGTTCTTAAAGACACATTAGGATATTTGGCAGTTCGTTTAGAAATGAATTTAAACGATGAAATTCGATACGCCGTTATCGAAATTCCTAAAACAATAAACAGGTTTGTTGTCCTGCCATCAAACGATGAAAAACAATATGTTATCCTTATCGATGATGTAATACGTTATAATCTTAGTAACATCTTCAATATTTTCGATTATAAAAGTGTTTCGGCACACATGATCAAAATCACACGAGATGCGCAATTAGATATTGATAGTGATTTGAGCAAAAGTATGTTGGAGAAAATTGCAACATCTGTAAAAGATCGAAGAATAGGAGAACCCGTTCGTTTTATTTACGACAATTTAATAGAAGAAGATACACTACATTTTTTCTTAGATAAGATGAAAATTGTAGAAACAGATAGTATAATTCCTGGTGGAAGATATCATAATCGTCGTGATTATATGAGTTTTCCAAATTTAGGAAGATACGATTTACTTTATAAACCAAATGAGCCACTGCCAATTCCGGGGTTAAGTTTGGGCGGAAGTATTTTAGAGAAAATCAATAAAAAAGATTATTTATTACACGCTCCGTATCAGTCATTTTCATATTTGACAAAGTTCTTGCGTGAAGCCGCTTTAGATCCAAAAGTTACAAGTATAAAAATCACTTTATATCGTTTAGCAAAAAATTCTCAAATCATTAGTTCTTTGATTAATGCAGCTAAAAATGGTAAAAAAGTAACTGTACAAATCGAACTTCAGGCGCGTTTTGATGAAGCTACAAATATCTCGTATGCAGAGCAAATGCAAACCGAAGGAATCGATCTGATCTTTGGAATAAAAGGCTTAAAAGTGCACAGTAAAATATGTGTAATAGAAAGAGTTGAAGAAGGAAAAACACGTCGTTACGGATTTATTTCGACAGGAAACTTTAACGAATCGACCGCTAAGATTTATACAGATGTTACGCTTTTTACCTGTCATCAGGGAATTTTGAAAGACATCTCTAAAATATTCGAATTTTTCGATATCAATTATAGAGTGCACAGATACAAGCATTTAATCGTATCGCCACATTATACAAGAACAAAATTTGTTAAATTAATAGATCGTGAAATTCTGCACGCATTAGCCGGTAGAAAAACACATATTAAATTAAAAATGAATAGTTTATCAGATTTTAAAATGATCGATAAACTATACGAAGCTAGTAACGCCGGAGTAAAAATCCAGCTTCAGGTAAGAGGAATTTGTTCTTTAATACCTGGAATCCCGGGAATGAGCGAGAATATTGAAGCCATAAGTATCGTAGATAATTATCTGGAACATTCAAGAGTTTACATTTTTGGAAATGCCGGTTTAACCGAAGTTTACATTTCTTCAGCCGATTTTATGACCAGAAATCTTGACGGAAGAGTTGAGGTAACTTGCCCAATTTATGACCTTGAAATTAAAAAAGAACTAATAGATAATTTCAATATAGCATGGAAAGGAAATGTAAAAGTGAGATATCATTCCTATAAATTAGATAATAAGTATAAGCCACGTAATCATCATGCCCCATTTAGAGCGCAGCTTGAAACCTACAAGTATTATCAGAATAAAATTGATGTAATCGAGGAGGTAGTACAGCGAACAAATTAAATAATAAAATTTCAAATCATAAAGTGAGCATGATTAATATAAGGAAATATGCAGCAATAGATATTGGTTCAAATGCCATGAGGCTACTAATATCAAATGTTGTAGAACAAGATGGCAAAGAACCACAATTTAATAAAAGTTCGCTTGTTCGTGTGCCAATTCGTTTGGGACAAGATGCCTTTACAGTAGGAGAAATTTCAGAAGAAAATATAGATCGAATGGTTGATGCCATGAAAGCATTCAATCTTTTGATGAAAGTACATAAAGTAGAGCGTTATATGGCATTTGCAACTTCGGCAATGCGTGAAGCTTATAATGCCAAAGAAGTTGTCGCTTTGATAAAGAAAAAAGCAGACATTAAAATTGAAATTATAGATGGTAAAAAAGAAGCTGCAATTATTGCTTCAACTGATTTGCACCATTTATTAAAAACAGACGAAACTTATTTGTTTGTAGATGTTGGTGGCGGAAGTACAGAATTTACTTTGTTTTCTGATGGAAAAATGATCAATTCAAGATCTTTCAAAGCCGGAACAGTTCGTTTATTAAATAATATGGTTCACGATTCTGTTTGGGATGAAATCGAAAAATGGATTAAAACCAATACAGCTGATTACGAAGAAGTAACCTTGATTGGATCCGGAGGAAACATTAATAAATTGTTTAAAATGTCCGGAAAACAACAAGAAAAACCACTTTCATACATCTATATCAATTCGCAATATGCATTCCTGAATTCGTTAACATACGAACAGAGAATTACCGAATTAGGTTTAAACTCTGACCGCGCCGACGTAATTATTCACGCAACCAGAATTTATCTGAATGCGATGAAATGGAGTGGAGCACGTCAAATTTTTGTACCTAAAATTGGTCTTTCTGACGGAATCGTAAAAGCAATGTATTACGGTAAAATTTAAAAAAAATAATGCCACAGATTAAAAGATTTTTACAGATTAAAATAAAAAAGAAATCTATTCAAATCCTTTAATCTGTGGCAAAAAAAATATAACTAGCATAATTTTGTAAATGAATAAAACTAGACTCGAAGCTTTTAGTGATGGTGTTTTGGCAATTATAATCACCATAATGATTTTAGAAATAAAAGTGCCTCATGGAATTGAGTTTGCAGATCTAAAACCACTAATTCCTAAATTTCTAAGTTATGTTTTAAGTTTTATTTACGTTGGAATTTACTGGAACAATCACCATTATTTACTTCACGGCCTTACCAAAATCAACGGAAAAATTCTCTGGGCAAATCTACATTTACTTTTTTGGCTTTCCCTGATTCCTGTTGCAACCGGTTGGATGGGAGAACATAATTTTGAAAAAGCACCTTTAGCACTTTATGGAATTATTTTATTGGGATGCGCAGTGGCTTATATTATTCTTCAGAAAATGGTCTTGGAGGCAGAAGGGAAAGATTCACTTTTAAGAAAAGCTATTGGTGAAGATTTAAAGGGTAAAATCTCTACAGGTCTTAATATTATTGGAATCGTTTCTTCATTTTATAATCAATGGATTTCAGGTGCTTGTTATGTTATCGTAGCTTTAATATGGCTTGTGCCGGATAAAAGAATCGAAAGAGTTTTTGTATCAAAAGAGTGATTTTTGATTATCAGAATAAATGCTTTAGCCACAAATTCACGAATTTTTATACTCAAAGATTAGCAAAAAATAATTCGTGAATTCGTGGCTAAAAAAAAACTTAGTTAGAAAATCTATAAATATTAGAGTTTTCGACTTTTTAATATTTTTTTCAAATGAAATCCGTTTTTCAATCCATTCAAAACATATCACAAATTGAATTAGATAAGTTAGAAAATTTAATTACTTTTCGTACACTTAAAAAAGGTGAACTTCTGTTAAAAGAAAATCAAGTTTGCAACGAAATCTACTTTATCAAAAAAGGGATTTTAAGATCCTATTTTTTCAATCATCAGGGAGACGAAATCACGAATTGTTTTGCTTTCGAAAATGAATTTATGGCTTCTTTCTCCAGCTTTATAACTCAAAACGTTGCCGAAGAAAATATTCAGGCTTTAGCCGAAACAGAACTACAGGTTTTAAGCCGCGATAGCTTAGAAAAGCTTTATAACTTAGGAAATCATTGGCAGGAAATTGGACGTAAACTCACTGAAATGGAATATGTAACACTTCAGAAACGAATGATTTCTTTTCAGAAATTATCTGGTACACAACGCTACGAAGAACTTTATAAGAATCATCAAAAATATCTTCAGTTGATTCCGCTTCAATATTTAGCCTCTTATTTAGGCGTTACGCCAAGGCATTTAAGTCGAATTCGAAAAGCGATTTTATAGGACATTTGTCTAGTTATTGAAAGATGTCTCATCATTATTTTTGCTGAAAACAATGTATAATGATGAGAAAAAATATTTTAGTAATTGGAGGAACCGGCCTAGTCGGTAAAGTAATATTACGTATTCTTGAGGCAAGAAATCCCGACTATAACTTGTTTGTTGGTAGTCGTCAATTAGGAAAAACAGCTAACGATTTAGTTATTGATGTTACAAATCCAGTAACTTTTGATTGTATTGTGCATAATAAAATCGACCTGATTGTATTGTGTACAAAAGATAGCGGCAATGAGATTTTGCAATTTGCAATAAAAAACAAATTAGGTTATATCGATATTACAAAGCCAACTCCGGATTTAACTGTGGCATATGATTTAACTAAAGCAAATGAGCAAAAAATAGAGAGCCAAATTGTTTTTAGTTCCGGATGGATGGGTGGTATAGTAGGTAGTTTAATTGATTTTATGGAGTCGGATAAGCTTAAAATTCACGAAGCTAATATTTATATCTATTATTCTGTAAAAGACCTTGCGGGAAAAAGTTCAGCCAATTTTTTAGCCGAAAATGTATGTAAACCATTTGTTGTTTATAAAAATAACAAACCACAACAGGTCAAACATTTTTTAAATTCAGAAAAATTTAATTTCTCATTCGGAATTGGAAAACGTCAGACTTATAATCTTGATGTTCCGGATTTATTTATTTTAAATCAAATAGAGAAAATATCAACTGTATCGGTTAAGATGACTTATAATTCTAAGTTGGTAACCAGTTTAATGGGATATTTTCAGTCGCTTAAGATTTTTAATATTATGTTTTTAAGAGAAAGACAATTACTCTTTAGTTCAAGTGGAAATGGCGATCAAACTATTTTTGAAGTAATTATTAAAACTCAGGATAAAACAAAAAGAGTTAGCTTACAAAGTATTAAAGGACAAGCTGAATTAACTGCATTTTCTACTGTTTTACATATCGAAAAGATGTTAAATGAGACTTTAGCAAGTGGGATTTATTTTAGTCATCAAATGCATTCGTCGCAGGAAGTTTATGAAGCGTTAAATAATTATAGTACCATTAATCTTAAAATAACCGAATAGAACATGAAAAAAATACTGATTATAAATGGTCATCCAAATCCATCAAGCTTTAATTTTGGAATTGCCGAATCTTACTTAAAAGGCGCAATTGCTTCCGGAGCAGAAGTAGATACAATAACAATTGCTGATTTAAAATTTAATCCAAATTTGCAGTTTGGTTATCAAAAACGAACAGAATTAGAACCTGATTTATTAGAATCATGGAAAAAAATCAAAAAAGCAGATCATTTAGTTTGGATTCATCCCGTTTGGTGGGGTGGACTTCCGGCGATAACAAAAGGATTTATCGACCGATTATTTTTACCCGGAATGGCGTTTCAATACCGTGAAAATTCTGTTTGGTGGGATAAATTACTCAAAGGAAAAACAGCTCATATTATCACAACATTAGATCAGCCAAGTTGGTATTATAAATTGTTTTATGGAAATCCAAGCGTCAATCAACTAAAGAAATCTACTTTAGAATTCTGTGGCGTAAAACCCGTAAAAGTAAGCTATATCGGGATCATAAAAACTTCTGATGATTTTCAAAAAGAAAAATGGTTACAGAAAGTCTATGATTTCGGACTGAAAAATAAATAATGCAAAGTTTGAAAATTTTTGGCCACGAATTCACGAATTTAAGTCGTCAAGATTTGGAAAAATAATTCGTGAATTCGTGGCTAAAATAATAATATTAAGAAGTTAAATCTAATCCAAATGTAGAACGTAAAAGATCAAGATTTGGATTGATTTCCATCAAACGATTGTATCGATCCTGATCATTCAAACTCCTTTTAATTTCGATAGTTTCATTTACATTAACCTCAATTGTAATATCGTGATTGTGCAAATGTCCTTTTAGGTGACCTAAAAGACCATGAATCTGTGACTCAAAATCTAATTTAGAACCTTCGTTAGGTAATTCAAAAGTAATAACAGTTCCGTTTAGCGTAGGATCGTTAATTAATAATAACGATTCCATGATTTTGTGCCCTTTATCACCTAAGCGTTGGGCATACTTATTCCATTGTACCAACATTTCAGTCTCCGTAAATTCTTCCGTAGGCATTACAGAAGTAGGTTTTACGTAAGTCATACTGGCTGCTTCCAATTCTTTTTTCTTGCGAATACTAGATAATGAAAAAGCCGAAATTTTTGGTTCGTTGCTAGTTTCCGTTTTTGGAGCAACAGGAGTTTCTTGTTTTGGCGGAGCTTGAGTTACAGCCTGATTATTCGGATTTTCGATTTGCGAAGCCGGTTTTTCAGTTGCAACTTGATTTTCGTTATTTGATTTAGGACTTTGGACTTCTACAATAGAGTAGCTTCCATTTTTATAATAAGTAGGCGGAATTATGAATTGCTCAACTTTTTTTTTTCTCCATCAAAATTGATAGAGGCCAATTGCATCAAACATAATTCGACCAAAAGGCGTTGGTTTTGACTTAATTTATACTTTAAATCACAGTCATTTGCAATGTCAATTCCTTTTAGTAAAAAATCCTGAGAACATTTCTGAGCCTGAACGCCATACATTTGTTGGGCTTGTTCTCCAACTTCAAGTAAAGCGATTGTAGCAGGAGTTTTGCTCACTAATAAATCTCTGAAATGCGAAGCTAAACCGGCGATAAAATGATGTCCGTCAAAACCTTTTGCAAGAATATCATTGTAAGCCAATAAAAGATCCGGAATCTTATTTTCTAAAAGTAAATCTGTAATACTGATGTAAGTTTCGTAATCTAAAACGTTTAAGTTTTCGGTTACAGCCTGACGTGTTAAATTAGTTCCGCAATACGAAACAACACGGTCAAAAATAGATAAAGCGTCACGCATTGCACCATCAGCTTTTTGAGCAATAATGTGCAAAGCATCGTCTTCAAAATTGATTCCCTGACTTGTCGCAACTTCAGCTAAATGTTCTTTAGCGTCTTTTACAGTAATTCTTTTGAAATCAAATATCTGACAACGAGATAAAATCGTTGGAATAATCTTGTGTTTCTCTGTTGTTGCTAGAATAAAAATAGCATGTTTTGGCGGTTCTTCTAATGTTTTAAGGAAAGCATTAAAAGCTGCCGAAGACAACATATGAACCTCGTCAATGATATAAACTTTGTATTGTCCGGTTTGTGGTGGGATTCGAACCTGATCAATCAAATTACGAATATCATCAACCGAGTTGTTTGAAGCAGCATCTAACTCAAAAACGTTAAAAGCAAAATCTTCATTAGGATCATCATATCCAGGCTGGTTTATTTTACGAGCCAGAATACGCGCGCAAGTTGTTTTTCCAACTCCACGAGGTCCTGTGAATAAAAGGGCAGAAGCAAGGTGATTACTGTCAATAGCATTCAACAAAGTGTTGGTAATGGCTTTCTGACCTACAACATCCTTAAAGGTCTGTGGGCGATATTTACGAGCCGATACTACAAATTGTTCCATATTCTGTTTTATTCGATAGCAAATATAGGCTGAAAATTACCAAATCACAAATCTGAAATTGATAAATATTAAAGGGAATTTTGAGCGTTTTGAATGTGAGGAAGTAAGCGGTTTAAATTAACATTTTTATATTTTGGAATGATGAAATTGAACGCTGATAAAACGGATTCGCTAAAGCGAAAACGCAGATTTATACGGATTTTTTTCTCTAGACTTGTCTTCCTGAGCGAAGTCGAAGGATCGCAACTATAATCGACAATTATAATCAGGAATCAAAGTCCTTGCGAGGAACGAAGCAATCTCACTAAGGAGGAAAAATGAATTGTTTTGAGAAGATTTAATTTAGAAAAATGTTATTTTAAATTTATACTTTTGATTGCGTACAAAAACTTTATTATCAATATTGTAATTTTTAAAAAGACTATTTTTTCAAGACTTTAATCCTATATAAATTATCAAATATGAAACTGTTTTTATTGACTTTACTATTAATAACAACTTCGGTTGTAAAAGCGCAAAGTGTAACACAAACAAGTCCTGTTTATCAATTGCGTATTTATGAAATTTTCGAAAAGAATAAAGATCTTTTTCATGAGCGATTTCGAGATCATGCAATGCGTATCATGAAGAAGTATAATTTTAAAATCATGTCAATCTACGAATCAAAGTCAGATAAGAAAACGGAGTTTGTTTATTTTCTAGAATGGCCGGATCAAAACACAATGAAAAAGGCTTGGGACGGTTTTAAAGCGGATAAAGAATGGATCGAAATTAAAAAACAATACACCGAAAAATACGGAGATGTAATTGGAAATATTGAAGATCGGGTTTTGACAAAGGTTGATTATTCGCCAAATTGACGCTGTTTAAAATTACTGTTGCTATTTGTCATTTTTTTGACTTGTTATTGTATTACAAAATGTAGTATTTTTATTCTGACACAATACTGTTCTATAAAACCAATTTTTTTAATAAATACTCAAAATGAACCTTTCAAAATTTTATTTCGTCCTATTGTTAGCTTTTTTTTCAATTTCTATTAATGCTCAACAACAAGATCAAAAAGCTGTCGCAATTATTAATAAAGAACTTGATGCAATGGGAGGAAAAGACTTTATTAAAAGTATAAAAACACTTTATACTAATTCAATAACTCAAATGGAAGGACGTGAAGTAAATTGGATAGTGAAAGAAATGAAACCAAATATTGGCAGTTTTGAAATAGTTTACGGGAATCGAGTAGTTTTTAAATCCTGGTATGACGGAAAAGTTGGCTATAATTTAAGTAGTGGAGAAAAGACAGTTGCTGATCAGGAAAATTTTAAAGACAAAGAGTTTAAAAGAAACATATTTAATGAATTGGATTATTTAGATTCGTCATTATATAAATTAGAATATTTAGGAACTGAAGATTTTGAATCAGCAAAATGTCACAAGATAAAAGCTACTTGTATAAATAAAAAAGTTGAGTTTTTATATTTTGATGATAAAACTTCTTTTCTACTTAAAGCAGAGACTGTAAATGGTGAAAAAGATTCATTTGCGACTGTAGTTTATGGTGATTTTAAAAAATTTGATAAACTTACTTATTTCACAACTATGAGATTTGGAGTTGATAAAGATTCCCAAATAGCAACTATTGTAGAACTTTTTTATAATGAAAAGGTTAGTGAAAGTGATTTTAAATAATCATAATAAAATAAAATTTTAACCCCCGTAATACATGCAGCAATATAATTTTAAGAATAATATTTTAAATTTAAGAGTTAAGAAATCTCCGTTGGCAATTAGAATTGTAATGTTTTTTTTCGCTTTCGCTTTTTTTGTATTTCCTATATTAGGAGTTATTGTTGATGTTTTAACTGGTGGCGGATTGCAATTTGGTTATTTAATTGGAATCGGAATATTTGCGCTTATGGGATTTTATCTTCTTAGAGTCTCATTGTGGAATACATATGGAGAAGAAACAATTGAAATATTGGACGGCAAAGTTATTTATGAAGCAAATTACGGATGGTTTAAAGATGGAAAAAAGGAAATAATTATCACAAATCTCAAATATTCTTTTAAATCAGTTGGATACGAAGAAGATAATGAAGGAGTGTTAGTTATTTCTTCTGAAAATGCTCAAGTGGAATCTGTTGTAAAAATGCCAATGGAAGAAATGGAATCGTTATTGTTTATTTTAGAACCAGTTTTGGTATCAAAACAAATTTAAAAATGAAAACTCCAAAGCCAATAATAACAGTCGACGAAACTCAAGGTCAGAAATTAAATATAGCCGGAGGAAATTACCGAATTATAATTTCGGGAAAACAAACTAACGGAGAATATGCGGTAATCGAAATGTCAGTTCCTCCGGGAGCTGGGCCAAATCCACATGCGCATCCGGATTTTGCTGAGACTTTTTTTGTTTTGGAAGGCGAAGTTTCATTCAAATCAGAATTAGGAAGTTATGTAGCGAAGAAAAACGCTTTTGTGAATATTTCGAAAGGTGGAATTGTTCATGGTTTTAAAAACTTAAGCGATAAACCTGCTAAACTTTTATGTACAGTAACTCCTGCCGGATTAGACGATTTGTTTGAAGAAATGTCAAGTTATATGGAAACAGCTTCTTCAAACAACGAACTTGAAAAAAAAGATAATATAAATGCCATTTTTAAAAAGTATGGACAAACACTTTATCCTGAGAATTATTTGGATTAAAACAGCGCCAAAATTTATTTAAATCACAGCAGTCCTGAATATTAAAATTCAGGACTTTTTTTATACACTAATTTTAAGAAATTAATAAATTTTAAAATTGTAGGATTATTTTGTAATATTTAGATGATTTATTCGTTAACTTAGAGGATTAATTAATTTAAAAGATATCATTATGAAAGTTAAATCAATTTTATTAGGACTGTGCCTTGCTTTTTCATTAGTAGCTTGTGGCCCTAAAGACGCAGATATTCAAAAAGAAATTGCTGCAAAAATAAGTGCTTTGCCAGGTGTTGACGTGACTGTAAAAGATGGAGTTGCAACAATATCAGGTATTTGTAAAGACGAAGCTCTTAAGCAAAATGCAGAGAGCATTGTTAAAGGCATAAAAGGTGTGAAATCTGTAGTGAATAATTGTGAGATTGCGGCTCCGGAACCTGTAGCAGCGCCAGCTCCTGTTGAAATAAACCCAGATGCGGTTTTAAATACTTCAGTAAATGAGGTTGTAAAAACATATAGCGGTGTAACTGCTGCAGTTAAGAATGGTGTTGTAACGCTTACCGGAACTATCAAAAAAGAGCAATTGCCAAACTTGATAAAAAGCGTACAGGAATTGAAACCTAAAAAAGTTGAAAATAAGTTAACTATTAAATAAAAAAGTCATGAGTTTACTGGATAAATACAAAGAGTTAACAGATTTGGCGACCAATTTAGGTATCGCTAATTTGCAAGTTAGAGAGCAGGATAATGTGCTATATATTGACGGAACAGCAAAATCGGCTGCGGATAAAGACAAAGTTTGGGATGCTTACGGAAAAATAGATCCTGAATTTAGATCGGCTGATGCAGTTATTAATATTGCTGTTGCAGAAGGAACTACAACAGATTATACTATTGTAAGTGGTGATTCTCTATCAAAAATAGGAAAAGCACACGGCGTTTCTTGGGAAGCAATTTTTGAAGCGAACAGAGATCTTATTAAAAATCCAGATCTGATTCAACCAGGTTGGAAAATAAAAATACCAACAGCATAATTTATTTTGTATACTGTTTTTAAAAGTCTGTCATTTTATGATGGACTTTTTTTGTGGTTTATTGGTTTGAGATGGTACGCTGATGACACGGATTCGCTATCGCGAAAACACGGATTTTATGTCATTGCGAGGAACGAGGTAATCTCATTTGCTGAATCATTTCGTTTCTCGCAATGACTTTGATTGTTTAAAAACATAAATTTTCTTATTAAACCTAAAGCCCTAGCCCTGATAGCAGCGAAAATCCTTTTGTGCCGGGGTTCGGCATAAAAGATTGAAGCGAATAGCAGGAAATAGCTCCTTAAAAATCACCTGCCCTTTATACTGAGATCAAATAAAAACTTTGCAGTTTCCTGATCTGAGTCGGCGGAGAAACCCGCGACATAAACGCCTTTTTTGCCTGAAGTCGACTTAATTCCGTATACAACTGCCTCATCGCCTGGGTCCGAATCCCCTTCGTATCGATACACATGAACAATTTCAAATTTTTCAGGATTTTTTTTAATCAGGTCCGAGTTTAGATTAAAATCACATGTAAATCCTTTTTCATTCAATTGATCTAAAGCTTTTGAAACAGTTGCGTAATGATACATTCTAGTCATAATAATTGTATTTTAAAATTATGGATTTTAAAGATAACCAATTTAAAATTAAAATGTTATGAAAACGAGTCTAAAATCTAAAATTTAAAATGATTATTCTTAGTTGATAAATCGTTACTTTTGCCGCGCAGACCGCCTTATCGTCGCTCAATTCGTTGAGGGGAGGAAAGTCCGGACACCACAGAGAAGCATAGCGGGTAACACCCGTCGGCGTTAGAAATAGCGCAAGGACAAGTGCAACAGAAAGTATGTACAGGTAATGCTGTAGTGAAACCAGGTAAACTCTATGCGGTGAAATACCAAGTATATCAGCATTTAAGGGCTTCTCGTCCGTTGTTGAAGGGTAGGTAGCTTGAGTTCCGAAGTAATTCGGAATCTAGATAAATGATAAGGCTCTGATTTATCAGAGACAGAATCCGGCTTATAGGTCTGCATTTTTTATATATTTGTGATAGTCTCTAATCTAACCTCATGAATATAACTTCTCCAAAATCTTCGAACAAGCCAAAGAAAAGTACTTTTAAAGTCATCATTACCAATCTTACTTTTTGGGTTCTGATTGCTATTGTCGCAGGTGTTTTACTCGGACATTTTTCGCCTGAGAATGGTGTAAAAATGGAATTTCTGGGAAAAAGGTTTATCGATATTATTAAACTTTTTATTGGTCCAATTATCTTTCTAACGATTGTTTTGGGAATTTCCGGAATGGGAAATCTGAAAAAAGTAGGTAGAATTGGAATAAAAGCTCTCGGATATTTTGAAGTGGTTTCGACAGTGGCTTTGGCAATTGGAGTTTCTGTTGCATATTTCTTTAAACCCGGAAAAATCGACAGATCGGGATTGACTCTTGGCGATGCCAGTGAATATACAGGTGGTACAGCCAAACATTTTTCGTGGTTAGAGTTTTTCTTTTCGAACTTTACTTTACAGGTTTTATTGGCAGCGATTGTTTGCGGTATTGCTTTGAATTTTTATAAAAAAAGAGAACAAACAATTTTGGTTCTAGAACGTTTCTCTAAAGTGGTTTTCCTTGGATTAAAATACGTTATGTATTTGGCCCCAATAGGTGCTTTTGGCGGAATGGCTTTCACTATTGGGAAGTTCGGTTTACAGACTTTGATTCCGCTTGGGAAATTGATGTTGTGTGTTTACTTAACAATGGCGTTGTTTGTGTTTCTGGTTTTGGGAAGTATTTTGAGATATTATAAAATCAGTATTCTTTCGATTTTAAAATACATTAAAGAAGAACTTTTACTGGTTCTTGGAACTTCTTCTTCTGAAGCCGCATTGCCAAGTATTATGGTAAAACTGGAACAAATGGGTTGTAGTAAATCGGTTGTGGGTTTGGTGATTCCAACTGGGTATTCTTTTAATCTTGACGGAACTTCGATTTACTTGTCGATGTCGGTGATATTTTTAGCTCAATTGTATGATGTTCATTTGAGTTTTTTCGAAATACTAAGCGTTATCGGAATCCTGATGGTAACGTCAAAAGGTGCGGCTGGTGTAACTGGAAGCGGATTTATAGTTCTGGCGTCGACTTTGACGGCTTTGCATAAAATTCCGGTCGAAGGATTGGCTTTTTTATTGGGAGTTGATAAATTTATGAGTGAAGCGCGAGCGATAACAAATTTGATTGGAAATACCGTGGCTACAATTATAATCTCGAAAACGGAGCATGATTTTACGGAGTTGAATTTGGATCCTGTTTTGGAGGAGTAACTTTGTGTTGAATGGCACGCGGATTTTACGGATTCGCTATTGCGAAGGCGCGGATTTTGACGGATTTTTTTCTCATTTTTGTCATTGCGAGGAACGAAGCAATCTCATTTGCTATATTAATTAATGCTTGGTAGGAGTGTGGTTGCTTTGTTCCTCGCAATGACAAACTACATGGTTCGCTTACTATATTTATTGGAATTTGGAATTTTTTAATTTGGAATTTATGAAAATAAGAATTGGAATTTTAGGACTAGGCGGAGTTGGAGGTTATTTTGGCGGACTTTTGGCGAAAGCTTATTTTGGATCGGATGCGATTGAAATTGTCTTTATTGTGCGTGGAGAAACACAAAGAATAATCGCTCAGGACGGATTAAAAATCGTTACTGATGAAACCGAATTTATTGTTCATCCAAAATTGGTTTCAAATAATCCGGATGAAATTGGGCAATTAGATTATTTAATTTGCGCTACAAAAACTTATGATATTGAGGAAAGTTTACTTTCTCTAAAAAAATGTATTGTTCCGGAAACCGTTATTCTTCCTTTGTATAATGGCGTTGATGCACCGGAACGTATTCAGGAATTATTTCCTGAGAATGTAGTTTTAGAAGGTTGTGTTTATATTATTTCGATGATCTTTTCGCCTGGAACAATCAGGAAAATGGGTTTTTATGAAAAGTTATTTTTTGGATCTAAAACGGCTTCAAGATCAAAATTAGAAGAATTGCAAAACATTTTGCAAAAGGCCAAAATCGAAAGTTATTTGGTTGAAAATATTGAAGAAACGGTTTGGGAGAAATTCATTTTTATTTCGGCACTAGCTTCTGCAACTTCTTATTTGAATGAGAATATTGGTGAAATTTTAAACAATCCCGAGTCTAAAGAACTTTATGTTGAATTAATACATGAAATTGTAGCGGTTGCCAAAGCCAAAGAACTAAAATTACCAAACGATATTGTACAACAAACAATCGTAAAATTAGAGAAATCGCCAAAAGAAGCGACTTCGTCTATGCACAGAGATTTATTGGCAGATAAAAATACGGAAGCAATTTCATTAACTCAGTTTGTGGTAAAAGAAGGAGCTAAGTACAATGTAGAAACTCCTTTTTATCAAAAAATTGCTGATGTTTTATTACCTCAATAAATTATGATTCGTCTTTTGTAGTACGTACTAAACTTATTCCTGAGGTAAAGAAAACAATGCCCAGAATTCCATAAATAATTAGTGATTTAATATCTCTTGTTGCTCCGGATGTACTGGAAAATATAACTGCAGTATAAATAAGTCCAACAATACCAAGAATGGTTAGTAATGCTCCAAATAATCTTTTTAGGTTCATGATTTCTAGTTTTAAAAGGTTTATAACAAATGTATTAGCTTATCTGTTGGAACCGTTATACAATTGTCTTAAAAACTTATATTTTTCTCAGTGTTAAAAGATTATTTTAGTACGATTTGTATTGTTTAAATGCTATTTTTGGTGCAACCAATTTAAAAACCAAAATGAAAAAAAATTATTTGTTCTTATTTTTAGCCGTTCTTTTGTTCAATGGAGTTTATGCTCAAGATGAAGCTGTAACTTCTGTTAGAAAACATCAATTTAAAATTAATATGCTACTTCCGGGATTCGTTTACGAGCACGGTTTTTCGGCGAAAAATACACTTTATTCCGAAGCCAGTTTAGGACTTGGTTATCGCTATAGTAGTTATTATGATGAATCAAGCTGGTATATTTTACCTATGATTAATGAGCAATTTCGTCATTATTATAATTTAGAAAAAAGAGCTGCCAAAGGAAAAAGAACAGCCTATAACTCAGGAAATTTTATCGCTGCAAATGCTATATATAATTTTAAATCGCTGTCGACAAATGACAAATATGGTAATTATGATCCATCATTTACAATAGCAGCACTTTGGGGATTGCAACGTACATATAAAGGAAGATTTAATCTGGAATTTAACATTGGACCAGGAGTAAATTTTGATAAATATGATACTGAATTTACGCCTGTAGGGAATTTTACATTAGGTTGGGTTATTGGAAAATAATCTAAAAAAATAGAAAAACCTTGATTCGTCAAGGTTTTTCTATTTTAAATTCTAAGCCAATATTACGAACACTTTCAATCTTGATTTTTGGATCAGAATTAAAGTATTTTCTAAGTCTACTGATAAAAACATCCATACTTCGGCCTGAGAAATAATCATCTTTTTTCCAGACCGACATTAAAATTTGATCTCTCTTTAATAACTGATTGTGGTTCAGATATAAATACTCAATAAGAGAAGCTTCCATTTCTGTAAGCTGCTGAACGTGATTTCTGTTGTTTAGAGTTAATCTTTCATTATCAAAGATATAAGAACCAATTTCAATTATATTATTTCCGTCCAGAGTTCTCTTTTGTTCGATTCTTTTTAGAATATTCTGCAAACGTAAAACGAGTTCATCGACTTCGAAAGGCTTTATGATATAGTCGTCTGCACCAAGTTTTAATCCGGTGATTTTGTCTTCTTTTAACTTTCTTGCTGTTAGAAAAATAAATGGAATCTCAGGATTGATTGTAATTATTTTTTCGGCCAATGAAAAACCGTCCAATTTTGGCATCATGACGTCAAAAACACAAATATCAAAAGTTTGGTTTTTAAAATAGTCTAAAGCTATTTCTCCATTTTCTGCCCAGATTACTTCAAATTGATGCAATTCTAAATATTTTTTTAAAATTCCGGCAAAATCAAAATCGTCTTCAGCTAAAAGTAATTTTTTCAAAATATGCTAATTAAATTTTTAATAAAATAGTAAACTGAGTTCCTTTTCCTAAATCACTCACAACGTTAACAGTGCCTTGGTGCGCTTTTATAATTTGATTGACATAATACAATCCTAAACCTAAGCCTTTTGTATTATGAAGATTGCCTTGTTCTACGCGATAGAATTTTTCAAAAAGAAGTGATTGTTTGTTCTTTTCAATTCCAATTCCGTCATCTTCAATACTAATAGAAAATTGATTTTGGACAATTCTCGTTTTTATTGTAATCGTATTTGAACCATATTTGACAGCATTTTCCAAAACATTTAAAAAAGCAGTTGTCAGATGGAATTTATCTAAAACTAAAACTGTTTTCTGTGTTTGAAAATCAGTTTGAAGATTGATTTTTGGGAATGTAATTTTAAAATCATTTATAATTGAAAGCAGAAAATCTTCGGTTTCTATTTTCTCTTTTTGCAATTCAATTTCATTTTCAGCCAATGAATTCGCCATAACCTGATCGATTAAATTCTGTAAACGATTGTTCTGACGTGAAATAGTATTGACAATGGCCTTGAAATTTTCATCATCATCACGAATATTTTTGTTCTCGAGGATTTTGGTCGAAATACTTAAAGTTGCTAAAGGTGTTTTAAGTTCGTGCGTAATATTATTGATAAAATCAGTTTTTACATCGCTTACTTTTTTCTGTTTGATTAAAGCTTTAATCGCAATTACAAAAAGTGTTATAAGCGTTAAAATCGATAATAAGGATAAGATCAAAACAACCATCATTCGTCTTAAAATAATCATTTCCCAGTCGATTACAGAAACGTACATTGAATCTTCTGTCAGTAATTTATAATCCTGATTGGCGTAAGTTCCGTTTGTGGTTCCAACATAACTTCGAACCAAAAAAGCGTGATTTAAAGAAGCCAGATTTCCGTATAATTTGTTTTGAATAAATGGCTTTTCAGAGAAAATTGTATCTGCTTTTTTTGTGTTTTGATACAGTATGAATTTATTCAGTACAATTGCAAAATCAATTTTAAGATTGGGTAATTCGCGTTCAAACTTACGTTGAATTTTCTGTGTCAATATATCTCGAAATTCATTGCCAAGAACACCATTTTTAATATCCAGTTTGCTCTTTTTTCCTTTAATGTAATTTTCGGATAGATTTTTATAAAGTGCTTCTTTTCTGGAAACAATTACGGAATCAATGTCACTATAATTATTGGATATCTGAGCGATTTCATTTTTGATTTCCGTATGAAACTGCGCCACTTTATAATCGTATGTCGTTTTTACCAAATAGCATTGAACCGTCGATAAAACGATCAAAGCTATAACAGAAAATGCGATTAATAAATTGATTCTTTGTTTCATAGTTGTTTTGTTGGCACGCGGATGACGCGGGTCAAACGGATTTACACAGATTTTATATTTACACAAACTTTATTATTTAAACCAGCGAAAATCCGTTTAATCCGTAAAATCTGCGGGCAAATTTTCTCGATTCAAAAATAATGCTTTTATAGAACAAAAAGCGCGTTAACTCCGCATTAACCTTCAATTAACCTTCAGAACTCATTTTTAGAAGCACTTTTGCATTGTTTCAATCTAAAATCAATCAAAAAATGAACATTTATTTGCCTTTAAAACTTTTTCTAATTTTAATTTTATTTTGTTGTTCTCTACTTGCAAATGCACAAACCGAAACTCCTAAAGACAGTATTTCGAATAAGTTAAATGAAGTTGTGATTACTCAAAACAAAAAAACTTTTACGAATACAAACGGAAATATTAAAGTTGATGTTGCCAATTCTATTTACAATTCAATCCCAAATTCAGTTGATTTACTGGCAAAATTACCAACGGTTCAAGTGAGTTCAGACAAAGAAAGTATTACAGTTATTGGCAAAGGAAGTCCGCTGATTTATATCGACAATCAAAAAGTGGGAATAAACGATTTGAATGCTTTGGCTGTAGCTGATATTAAAACAATCGAAATCATTCAGAATCCATCTTCTAAATATGAAGCCGAAGGTCGTTCAGTGATTTTAATTACAAGAAAATTTAGCAAAAAAGACAGTTTTAGAACCGAGATTTCTGAGGTTGCTTCTTTCAAAAAAAACTATAATAATTACTTGGGATTTAATTCTAATTTCAAAAAAAACAAACTCGAACTGAAAGCAAATTTCAATTACAATCGTTTAAATCCTTGGGAAAGTCATAGTATTGATTACCAAATTCCAACTGCAGATATTGCGTCTAAATATGATGTAACAGCCGATACAAAAAGAAAACAATACGTGTTTGGCGCAGGTTTGTTTTATAAAATAAACGAAGATGATTATTTTTCGATTAGTATCAATAGCAAGTTACAATCAGATACTTTTCCACTCAATACAATTACGGATAATAAAAATAAAGAGGAAGTGAATCATGTTGTCACATTTACTAATAATGATAGTAAAAAGAATTTTGTAAACTCATTTCTAAATTATCAGAAGAAAATAAAATCAATTGATACACAGGTTTATACAGGGTTGCAATATTCTAATTTTGATCAAAGATTGTTTACCGAAGTAAATAATGATTTTAATAATACAGAGTTTGAATTATCGCAAATCAGAGATCAAAAATTTCAAATTAATTATTTTTCAGGAAGAATTGATGTAGAGAAAAAACTTAAAAACGAGATGAAATTTGAAATGGGAGGATTATATTCATCTGCCAATTCTAAATCTGATGTAGCTATTTTTTATGTTGAAAACAATCAAAATGAGTTGAGTATTTATGATTTTAAAGAAGAAAATTTATCAGGATATGCACAATTGTCCGGCAAGATTAAAAAAGCCGATTTCTCGCTTGGTTTCAGGATTGAAAATTCGAATGTAACAGGAAAATTCAAAAGTGATGAAGTGCCATTACTCGATAAGAACTACACGAATTTTTTCCCGAAAGCGCAGTTTACATTTCCAATAGACAGCGTAAAAAGCGTTTCTGTGAATTATGCGAGAAGTATTTCAAGACCCAATTATTCGTCCTTAAGTCAGGGAGCGACTTATATAAATCCTTATTTTTTGTATGCTAGAAATATCAATTTAAATCCAACAATTACGAATGAAATAGCGACTACTTTTTTATACCATGATAAGTCAGTTAAACTTAGTTATTATCAAACTAAAGATCCTGTTCATAACAGTTTTTCTTTTGATGATCAGAGTAATATAATGACTTTTAAGGATATCAACTTTGATAAAAGTTCCGGGATTTCAGCTGAATTTGTGTTGCCATTCACGTATAAATTCTGGACAACAACCAATTCTATGATTTTTGTTTTAGAAAAGATTGAAGATCGAACGGCGGCATTTATGGGTTCAAAACCGTATGCTTATTTTAGTTCAAATAACGAATTTAAACTTCCAAAAGAATATTCTTTTAATTTGAATTTTTGGGGATTAACAAAACAATATACAGGAGTTTTTGTGACAAATCCCAGATTTATTGTTGATATGACGGTTTCAAAAACGTTCTTCAAAAAATGGAATTGTACTTTGAGCTGTAATAATGTTTTTAAGAATAATATTGAAACAGAGAAGTTTACAATCAATAATATAAATTCTAAAGCAAGATATGTTGTCGATAATCATGAGGTTTCGATCGCGATAAGATATTCTTTTGGAAAGGTGAAAGAAACTGAATTTAAAGAGAAGAATAATGACGATAATCAAAATAGAATAAATTAATTAAACTACCAACTGGAATTAATTAGATAAAACAAAAAAGGCCCTTGAAATTTCAAGGGCCTTTTTTATGATTTGAAAAGGAAATTATCCTTCGTCTTCTTCTGTTACTTTTATGGAATCGTCAGGAAGTTCTTCGTCGTCATCTGTAGAGTTCAATTCGAAGAAACTAAAGAAAGATCCTCCATAGCTTTTCTGGAAAGAAAAATTACTTAAATGCTCCATTTTTGTATATTTCGAATGTTCGATAATCATCATTCCGTCGTCGTGAAGCAAATCTCTTTCGAAAACCGTTAAAACAATTTTTTCAAAAGCATTCTGATCTAATCCGTAAGGCGGATCTGCAAAAATAATATCGTATGATGTTTTGCAGTTTTCCAGAAATTTGTAAACGTCACTTTTTGTAGCAGCAATATTAAAATCGTATTCTGAAGCGACTTGTTTGACAAATTTTACGCATCCAAAATCACCGTCAACTGAGGTAATTGGGGCACTTCCGCGTGAAGCGAATTCGTAACTGATATTACCGGTTCCCGAAAATAAGTCTAAAACCTTTAAGCCGTCAAAACTAAAATGATTATTCAAAACATTAAATAATGCTTCTTTACTCATGTCAGTCGTAGGTCTTACAGGAAGGTTTTTTGGCGGAAAAATTCGGCGTCCTTTGTATTTTCCTGAAATGATTCTCATGATTGAAATAAGATATAATGTTTTTGATTTTGTGCAGTTGAAAAGCGGTTTCTTTGCTGTAAAGTAGTTACGTCCATAAAAGAAATATGGCGAATATACTTGTACGCAATGGCATAAAATGGGTCGTTTTTTTCTATTGTTCCTAATAATTCAAGCGGAAAACTTTCTGGATTTAAGCTCAATTGTTCGGCAGTAAAAAGAATATAATAGAGAAAATCTTCCGGAGTCTGGTATTCAAAAGAATTGAATAACAGCAGTTTTTGATTTTGTACAACGATTATTTCAAAATGATTTGGATTGAAATTTATCACCATTTTTTTCTCATCGTTGTTTTTTGAACTTTCAATAATTTTCTCGACCAAAATACTATTAACATGTTTGTAATCGAACGAACCAACGGTATCAATCAAAAAGTTATTGATATTGATGTACGGAATATAAACTGAATTCATTTCGTAATTTGAAATTTCATCGAAAGTAAAAAAATCAGTTTCAAAAACTTTTGTGTTGTATTGTAAATAACTTCCCAAGTAATTTTCGTCGAATAAAGCTGTCGGAACAAAAGTCGAAAGATTATTGTTGTGAATTACTAAGATTTCGTCGTAAGAATCTTTTAATTCAGGATAATTTTTAAAAGCAGCACTATATAAGTCTTCAATTTTTGATGTTTTTTGTGCTGCATCAAAGTTGATTTCGTTAAACGCTGTAATAGTATTATTTAGAGTATCAAAACAACAAAATGAAAATCCATTCAAGGAAACCTGAATAGAAAGTTTTTTGTAATTTTTTGAAGTGATATTAGTATTTTGCAATGACATATTTGATTTACAATTCGTTACCTGTTTTTGAGTCAAGAAAGAATTTAAGGCGAGTACAAACTTACAAATTAAAAAGGAAGAATTATAATTGCAATTTCAAAAAACAATTTTAATTAGATTTTAAAGCAAGGTTAAGTTTTCTTTACCATATAAGTGATGTAAGTTCATATTATTTAGCTCAAAAAAAGCAGAATAACGCTTTAATTGAAATTGTGATTGATATTGATTTTTGGAATTGACATTGCCATTAAAAAGCCCGTACTTTGTATTTCAATTTTACCTTATGAATTCATCATTGTTTTACGGCATTTTGCAAAGAAAATTTCCGTTTGCTCCAACATACAAACAGGATATTTTTTTTCAGAAAATCGCTATTTTCTTAACGGACACACATAACGATACTATTTTTGTACTAAAAGGATATGCTGGAACCGGAAAAACGACTGTGATTTCGACAATTGTAAATAATCTTGGCGATATTAATAAAAAGTTTGTTTTGCTGGCGCCAACAGGTCGTGCGGCAAAAGTAATTGCTAATTATTCGAATACGCCTGCTTTTACAATTCATAAAAAAATATATTTTCCTAAAAAGTCGGCTGGTGGAGGCGTTGCTTTTACCAAGCAATTGAACAAGCATAAAAACACGATTTTTATCGTCGATGAGGCGTCGATGATCTCTGATAGCAATTCAGATTCAAAGCTTTATGACAACGGATCGCTTCTGGACGATTTGATTTCGTACGTATATTCAGGAACCAATTGCAAGATGATTCTCCTTGGAGATACTGCGCAGTTGCCTCCGGTAAATTTAGATATAAGTCCGGCGCTTGACACGCATACTTTGGGAGCTCATTATAATAAAGAAATCGAACATATAGAACTTGACGAAGTAATGCGTCAGGAGGAAAGTTCTGGTATTTTGTTTAACGCGACAGAATTGCGTGAATTATTAAAAGAAAGTTTTATTACCGAGTTTAAATTCAATGTCAAAAAGTTCAAAGATATTGTTCGTTTAACGGATGGTTATGATATTCAGGATGCAATTAATTCGGCTTATAGCAATTATAGTATTGAAGATACGGCGTTTATAGTTCGTTCGAATAAAAGAGCGAATCAATATAATGAGCAAATCAGAACGAGGATTTTGTTTAAAGAAAGCGAACTTTCTGTGGGCGATTTCCTGATGGTGGTAAAGAATAATTATTTCTGGCTAAAAGAAACCGATGAAGCGGGATTTATTGCCAATGGTGACATTATTGAAGTTCTGGAATTATTCGGAATCAAAGAATTATACGGATTTAATTTTGCGAAAGTAAAAATAAGAATGGTCGATTATCCGGAGCAGAAACCTTTTGAAACCGTGTTGTTATTAGATACAATCAAAAGTGAATCTCCGTCTTTAACTTACGAAGAATCAAATCGTTTGTATGAAGAAGTGATGAAAGATTATGAAAATGAAACCACAAAATATAAGAAGTTTCAGAAAGTAAAAGAGAACGAATATTTTAACGGATTACAAGTAAAATTCTCGTACGCAATTACGTGTCATAAATCGCAAGGAGGGCAGTGGAATACGGTATTTATAGAACAGCCGTATTTACCAAACGGAATCGATCGTGATTACATCAGATGGCTTTATACGGCTATGACACGTGCCAAAAATAAATTATATTTGATAGGATTTAAAGACGAGAGTTTTGAAGAATAATTGTTTAGTCACAGATTTAAATGATTCTCACAGATTTTAAATATTTAAAAAAAAAATCTTTTTAATCCTGTTAATCTGTGGCAAAAGAAAACATTTTTACAATGACAACACTAAACGATTTACATTCGATTTCATCAACGTTTTCGAATACAGATAAAATGCCGGTTTTGTTTTTAGGACACGGCAGCCCAATGAATGCAATTGAAGAAAATCAGTTTGTGGCTGGTTTTCGAAATTTAGCCAAAACATTGCCACAACCCAATGCGATTCTATGTGTTTCGGCGCATTGGTTTACAAACGGAACAAAAGTAACTTCGATGCAAATGCCAAGAACGATTCATGATTTTGGTGGTTTCCCGCAAGCGCTTTTTGATGTGCAATATCCTGCAAAAGGAAGTCCTGAATTGGCTTTGGAAACTCAGAAAATTTTAGATCCTGTTCACGTTGATTTAGACGAACATTGGGGTTTAGATCATGGCGCCTGGAGCGTAATCAAACATTTATATCCAGAAGCAAATGTTCCGGTAATTCAGTTGAGTATTGATTATACAAAATCTGGGCAATATCATTTTGAGTTGGCTCAGAAGTTACAATCATTACGTCGCAAAGGAGTTTTGATTATCGGAAGTGGAAACATTGTTCATAATCTTCGTTTGGTCGATTTCAGAAATTTCGATAAAGATAATTATGGTTATGATTGGGCGATTGAAGCGCGTGAAACGGTTAATAATTATTTATTGGACGGAAATTTTCAGCCTTTGATTGATTTCGAAAAAATGAACAAAGCGATTCAATTGGCGATTCCAACTCCGGATCATTATTTGCCTTTGTTGTATACTTTAGGGTTAAAAGAAAAATCAGAAGAATTGAGCTTGTTTAATGATAAATTATTGGCTGGTTCGTTGAGTATGACATCTGTAAAAATTATGTAGAAATTGTGTGGAAATTTTACCGCAAAGTCCGCAAAGGTTTTTTACCTGCAAGATTTTATAAAAACGCAAAGTTCGCAAAAGTTTTATCAATATAGCTTTGCGAACTTTGCGTTTAATAAGCGTAATCTATAGCAAAAATATTTTGCGCGCTTTGCGGTAAAATTCAGTCTATTTTTCTAAATTATAAGCATATAAATATCCGTCAGCACTTCCGAAATAAATGGTGTTGTTATTTATAAATGGTGACGAAACGATAGAACCTAATTGGTAAAATTGATCCATTACTTTTTTATTATTATCATAAAGTGAAAGATCTTCGTTTTGACCAGTATATCCAAAATCTAAAAGATCATTTTTTAAAGTAGAAGCTGCAAATTGTTTTCGATTATCGGTACTTACAACATTAGATTTTTTGCCATTCGAACTTAAATCTAAAGAGAAGAAATTACCTGTGAAATCTCCAAAATAAATCGTATTTCCTGCAATTGCCGGTGAAGTATAAACCCATCCGTTTGTCTTGAATCTGTATTTTTCTGTGCCGGTTTTTGCATCCAAAGCCAATAAAGCAAAAGTATCTGATGTTCCTACATAAACGGTATTATTTTGAATAACCGCCGAACTTAAGATCCAGGAATTTTCGGCATTGTATTTCCAGATTAGTTTTCCGGTTTCGGCATTTAAGGCAAAAAAGAATGGTTCTCTGGCGCCAAAATAAACTTTCCCGTCAAACACCGTAACAGACGATTGGATTCCTTTAAAGCCAGTTTTTGTTCCTGTGGCAAAGTTCCAGATTTCTTTTCCGGTTTCGATATTCAACGCGTATAATGTTGCGTCCCAACCGCCAATATAAATTTTATCACGATCAATTACGGGAGTTCCGTGAACAGGTCCGTTAGTTTTGAATTTCCACTTTAATTCACCTGTTCTGGCGTCTACAGAATAGACATTTCCGTCGCTGCTTCCGAATAAAACTACGGCTGTTATTCCGTTTTCATAAACCACAGGAGACGATAAATAGAAATCCCATAAATCATCCATATATTGTGTTTCCGGTTTCATTCCGTCTATGCCAATTTCACCTAGCCAATGTTCTCCACCGGTTTTAAACTTCCAGATTAGTTTTCCGTCTTCTGTATTGACAGCGTAATAATTTCCATCAAAACTTCCAAAATAAATCGTGTTTTCAAATATACTTACAGAGCTGTGAATTGCTCCGCTGGTTTTAAATTTCCATTTTGTCTTTCCTGATTTTTCTCCAATTGCATATAGAAATCCATCTTCGCTGCCAATATAAACAATGCCATTTTTTACAATTGGCGAAGCAAATATTTTGCCTTCGGTTTTGTATTTCCACTTTAAGTTGCCAAGTGGCTGATATCCTTTTCCGTCAAAAATAGAATTCGAAAATGCGTTAATTATTTTGGGATTATTTTTTTGGCTTAAAGCCGAATTAATAAAAAAGAAATTCAATAAAAGCAGCATAAGAATGGACAGTTTTTTCATAGTGTTTTTTCTTATAAATATACTATAATTTTAAAAAGATGATATTCGAAATTTATATTGTACTAAATGAAGTTCAATATGTTACATTTTTTAAAATAAATGGTAAGTCAGTTTTACTGGCAATAGTACATTTGTAATTATTGTCAATTTTGATTTCTTTAAAATAAAGGGAATCGGCTGTAATTGTTGATAGATGATCTGAAATATTAGACAATGTAAAATCATTGCTTTGACCAAAACCATGTGCTTTTATAGCGGCTTCTTTTTTGGTCCAGTAATCGTAGAATTCTGTTTGTGGCTGTGGTGAAGAAATTATTTTGAACCAATCATTTGGATCTATTGTGTCTTTAAAATTGTCGATATTTATATTAGATATTTTCTCAATATCAATTCCAATTTCGCAATTAGCAGTTATTGCACAAATTGCAATTTCTCCAGAATGTGAAATGCTAAAATGAATTGGATTTCCTTTAAAATAGGGTTTACCATAATCATTATAAAGGATGCTTCTTGGGTTAAATTCTACATCAAAAATTTGCTTTATACTTCGAAACAAGAGTAATCTCCCTAAAAGCGACAATTGTGCATCTTGCCATCTTCGGAACTTTTTTATTTTTTTTATAAAGCTAAATGGGAATTTTGGAAGCTCATTTTGTAATAAATTTTCATGATTTTCTTCACGCAAATAAGAGTAGTAGATATAGATCAAAATGGTGTTTTGGGGTTGAATTGTATTAGATCGAGGATTGTAAAATTAATTAAAGGGACAATATTTTATAGTATTGTCCCTTTTTGAATTAAAATATCACCCTTTAAAAACTCCCATAAATTCTAAATAAGGAGTCATTAATTTTTTATCAAAAACCGGTGGCGCCAAATCAGAATCTTCTAAGAAATGTTTGGTATTGCTTCGGTCATAATAATATGTGTTTTCATAAGCTTCTACTAATGATTTACCTTCGTGTACATCTTCGGTAAATAAACTAAGTAATGGATAAATAGGCAATTTGCTATCGTATTTCCATTGATTTAGCCATTGATGATACTCCATTCCTTCCAGATCTGTACTGTAATATTCATTCATTTTTGAACAGAAATCAGTCAATGAAACGTCATTTTCAGCCAAAGGAGAAAGATGAAAATTCAAACCGACAGCTTCTTTCTTTTGACTTATATGCATAATTGCTTTACACATATAATCGACAGTTGTCAATTCATCTTTGAGTCCCATAACCAACGGAAATGATTTGAGCTGCACACAACTTCTAATTAGTGCACCCCACCATTGATTCATAACTGTGGCGCCAGAAGTGCTGTGACAAACAGCAAAACCCAGTCTGAAATTAATGATAGGAAGTCCTTTAGCTTTAGCTTTTTCGGCAATACTTTCCATTACCCATTTACTTTTTATATATCCTAAATCACGAGAAACGGCAGCCATATTTTGATCTATAGCATCATCTTCGTACATCCAGGTTTTTTTTGTAAATGGCCTTCCCCAGCTAAAAACGCCCATTGAAGATAGCAATACCAAATATTTTATTTTTTTGGTAACAGCAAGATCAATAACATTGTGTAAGCCATCAATATTCGATTTTTTTATTAGTGGATAGGGTTGTACATAACTTACGGAACTTCCGGAATGGTAAATCACTTCAATATTTTCTGTAATGAAAGAGTAATTTTCTTTATCTATTCCAAAATTTGGTAATGATAGGTCACCAATCATAGCAACAATTCGATTGTTATAAAGGGGCAACCACGGAAGCTTGAATTTGGCAAAAGTTTCTTTAATTCGTTCTAATCCTTCTTCCTGAGATGTGGCTCGCACCAAACAGTAAATTTTTGCTGTTGTATGCTGCAAAAGTTCTTCTAATAAATGAGATCCTACAAAACCTGTAACGCCTGTTAGAAAAATTGAATTAGGATTTTTTAGAATACTTGGATCCGGAACGTCATTTACTGAAAAATCGATATGAAGTTCTGCATCTTTGTGAAGCTCGTTAATCATTTCTTCCGATTTCTTTTTTTGTGAAACTTCGGTTTCGAGCATGCGTTTTTCAACTTCTTTTACAAAGGACGAAATAGTTTTGTAAATGTAAAGTTCAGGAAGACTGATGCGATTTCGAACGGGTTCCGGAAGATTAATATGAAGTTGCGCGAGCAATAAGGAATGACCTCCTAATTCAAAAAAATCGTCATGCTCTTCTATAACATCCAGCGATAATAAATCTTGCCAAATATGTTTTACAATTTCAGTAAGATTATTATCTTTCCATTTTGGAGCAGTATTTGTTTTCGTTGGATTCTCCGGAATTTCAAGTATAGCTTTATTGATTTTCCCGGCATGAGTCAATGGCATTTTTTCGATTACAATATACTTATCCGGCAGCATATATGCGGGCATTACTTGCTGTAACTTAGCTCTTATCTTTTGTAATGATTGTGTTTCATGATCATTTGTGGCATGAAGCTGAACGAAAGCAATTAAGGCGGGCAATCCGTTTTCTTTTTTGTGAACTTTTAATGCTGCTTGCGAAATTTGAGGTAATTTAGAGATATTGTGTTCAATTTCTGCAAGTTCGATTCGGTATCCTCTTATTTTTACCTGATCGTCTTTTCTGCCATAAAACTCTAAATTTCCATCTTCTCTTAACAAAACGATGTCGCCTGTTTTATAGAGCGTTTTATTATTATTATTAGTGAGATCCAGAAGCCATTCCGGTGTTTCTATAAAAGCTTTTTTTGTGTCTTCAGCCCGATTTAAATATCCTAATGCCAATTGATCTCCACCAATATAAAGTTCTCCTGTACTGCCGGAAGCAGTTGGTTTTAAAGCTTCGTCCAAAATCAATAATTTTGCAAATGGCATTGCCGATCCTATAATTCTGGGATTGATTTCAGTTTTAAATTCATAATTACTAACTGCCACCGTAGCTTCTGTAGGTCCATAGCTATTGATTAATCGGATTTTTTTATACCACGCTTTTACCGTGTTTTCGGTACAAGCTTCACCGCCAATAGCGATCGTTTTTAGACTCCCAATTGGTCGGTTTTGAGGGAGCGAAGCTAAAACCATTGGAGGAAGTAACGGAATGGTATCAATATTGTTCTTGACAATAAAGTCTAAAAGCGGTTCTCCAACAATTTTATTATTTGGATATAAATAAATTGTTGCGCCTTTGATTAATGGCGTCCAGATATCGATTACTGCGGCATCAAAACTTGGAGAAGCAAATTGAAGGGTTGTGTTTTCGTGTGATAAACCTAAAAGATCTGCCTGAAATTGTACAAAATTCAGGAAGGATTGATGTCCAATAATAACTCCTTTTGGTATTCCTGTACTTCCGGAAGTATAAATGATGTAGGCAGGATTGTGTGGTAGAATCTGATTTGGCAGATTTTCCGGAGATAATGCTTTAAATGATTCTTCGTTGATTAATAAGTCTAATGCCGTAAAGATTGTTTTATCGCTCTGTATTTTATCTAAAAAAGAATCTATTGTCAGCATTAGATCGATTTCAGAGTCGTCAACCATCATTTGTATGCGGGCTTGTGGTAAATCGCCATCTATTGGCAAATAGGAAGCTCCGGTTTTTAAAATCGCCAGAAAAGCGATAATACGATTTACAGATTGTGGAATACAAACACCTACTTTACTGTTTGATTTAATGCCATTGTTTTGTAAATAACGGGCTAATTGATTGGCTTTTTGATTAAGATTTTGATAAGTAATCTTATTTAAGTCATCGATTAAAGCATTTTTTTCAGGGTAACGTTCTGTGATTTGCTCAATCAGTTTTGCAATATTTGTGGATTTGTTTTGCAATTCATTTTCCAAAAAATCATTTTTGTCTATTTCAACGATTTTAATTTCTTCTTTCATGGGGTCCAAAATTTAAATTAGAATTGTTTGTTTGTAAAAATCTTAATAGCAATTGATTACGAAAATTTTGTGTTAAAAAACTTATATAAAACTAGTTAAAAAAAATCTTACATTTTGTAATTAAATTGATAATTTTTGAATACCAAATTGTAATTTAATTGATTATCAAAAAAAGGAACTGAAAGGAAGGTTTGATGCAATAATTTGTTTAGAAATCGCTGAAATCTATTGATAAAGTAATTTCTTTTATACTTAATCTCGAATAGTTACATTTGTTTACGTTTAATAAATTGTATAAAATGAAAATAATAGCTGTAATTCCGGCACGATATGCTTCAACACGTTTTCCTGCTAAATTGATGCAGGATTTAGGTGGAAAAACCGTGATTTTAAGAACTTATGAAGCAACTGTTGCTACAAAATTGTTTGATGATGTATTTGTGGTAACTGATTCTGATTTGATATTTGATGAAATTGTAAATCACGGCGGGAAAGCCATTATGAGCATCAAAGAGCACGAATCCGGAAGTGATCGAATTGCTGAAGCTGTTGCGAATTTAGACGTTGATATAGTTGTAAATGTGCAAGGCGATGAACCTTTTACAGAAGCAAGACCATTAGAGCAGGTTTTATCTGTTTTTAAAAATGATGAAGATCGCAAGATTGATTTGGCTTCGTTAATGCGTGAAATTACAAATGAAGACGATATAAATAATCCTAATAATGTAAAGGTTGTAGTTGATCAATCGCAATTTGCATTGTATTTTTCACGTTCAGTGATTCCATATCCTAGAGATAAAGATGTTGGTGTGCGTTATTTTCAACATATCGGGATTTATGCTTTTAGAAAACAAGCTTTGTTAGATTTTTATAGTTTACCAATGAAATCATTGGAAGCTTCTGAGAAGTTAGAGCAACTACGTTATTTAGAATTCGGAAAACGTATTAAAATGGTCGAAACAACTCATGTAGGTATTGGGATTGATACGGCTGAAGATTTAGAGAAGGCTAGGGCTATATTGAAGTCTTAGTTTGCGGGGAATGGCACGCGGATGATACGGATTCGCTATCGCGAAGACGCGGATTTTTTGTCATTGCGAGGAACGAAGCAATCTCACTTGCTTTATCACGTCATGTTTTGATAGTGTGTTTGCTTCGTTCCTCGCAATGACGTAATTTGTGTAAAAAATAAAAAAGCTTGTAAACAATTGTCTACAAGCTTTTTTTATATTGAAAACTGAACTAAATTCTTAGTATAAACTAGGGAATTTAGATGGATTAACTTCATTCATCATGCTGTATACTTTTTCAAAAATATCTTCGGCAGAAGGTTTTGAGAAGTAGTCGCCATCAGTTCCGTAAGCTGGTCTGTGCTCTTTTGCAGCAAGGGTTTGCGGTTTACTGTCTAAGTAATTATAAGCGTCTTGGTCTTCCAGAATTTGTTGTAAAATAAATGCTGAAGCTCCTCCAGGAACGTCTTCGTCGATTACTAAAAGACGATTTGTTTTGGCAATACTTTTTACAATATCCTTATTAACATCAAAAGGCAGTAAAGACTGAATATCAATTACTTCGCAATCAATTCCTAAATCTAACAATTCTACAGCAGCTTGTTCTACCAATCTTAATGTTGATCCGTAAGAAACTAAAGTAATATCTGAACCTTCTTTTAGTGTTTCAACTACACCAATTGGCGTTTTGAATTCTCCAAAATTTAGTGGAGTTTTTTCTTTTAAACGGTAACCATTCAAGCATTCGATTACTAAAGCTGGTTCGTCAGTCTCCAAAAGAGCATTGTAAAAACCTGCGGCTTGCGTCATATTTCTAGGAACCAAAACGTGGATTCCGCGAATAGCGTTGATAATCATTCCCATTGGAGAACCAGAATGCCAGATACCTTCCAGACGATGTCCGCGAGTTCTGATAATTAATGGTGCTTTTTGTTTTCCAACGGTTCTATATTGTAAAGTAGCCAAATCATCACTCATGATTTGAATCGCGTACAATAAATAGTCTAAATATTGAATTTCAGCAATAGGACGTAAGCCTCTTAAAGCCATTCCAATTCCTTGTCCAAGAATAGTTGCTTCACGAATACCAACATCGGCAACACGAAGTTCACCGTATTTTTCCTGCATTCCTTCTAAACCTTGGTTTACGTCACCAATATTTCCTACGTCTTCACCAAAGATTAAAGTTTCTGGATATTTGCTAAACAAAGCGTCAAAGTTGTCACGTAAAATCATACGTCCATCTAAGTCAGCTTTTGCATTTTCAGCATATTCAGGAAGTACTTTTTGAACTGAAAATACATTTTGCTCAGAATCAGAATATAAATTACTGCTGAATCTTTCTTGTGTAATTCCAATATAATCTGTGATCCATTTTGATAGTATAGCTTTACTATTTGGAACTTCGATAAAGCGTAAAATCTTTCTTGCGATAACAAGCATTTCCTTTTTTAAAGGTGATTTTATAGCGCTTAATTCAGATATGTATTTTTTTATTCTTTCTTTATGATTGATGCTTGCCTCAGCAATTTGCTCCAATAATATTAAAAGATTTTTTTGATCTTCGATAATTGGATTTATAAAAGAGTTCCAAGCTTCTTTTTTGGCTTCCAGAACTTCTTTTTTCAATTCAAAATCAATTTCAGCCAATTCTTCAGGAGATGCAATATTGATGGCAATCATCCATAAACGCATCTGACGAATACAGTCAAAATCTTTTTCCCAAGCCAGTCTTTCTGCGTTTTTGTAACGTTCGTGAGAACCAGAAGTAGAATGTCCTTGTGGCTGCGTTAATTCGTTTACGTGAATTAAAACCGGAACGTGTTGTTCGCGCGCGATTGCACCGGCTCTTTCATAAGTAGAAACTAACTCGGCATAATCCCAACCTTTTACTCTAAAAATATCATAACCTTTAGAATCTTCATCGCGTTGGTATCCTTTTAAGATTTCAGAGATGTTTTCTTTAGTAGTCTGATGTTTTGCGTGAACCGAAATTCCGTATTCATCATCCCAAACACTCATAACCATTGGTACTTGTAGAACTCCGGCAGCATTTATGGTTTCAAAAAACAAGCCTTCAGATGTACTTGCATTTCCAATAGTTCCCCATGCAACTTCATTTCCGTTTACAGAGAATTTGTCTTTGATAGTGATACCATCAACATTTCTATAAATTTTTGAAGCCTGAGCTAATCCCAATAATCTTGGCATTTGTCCAGCTGTTGGAGATATATCTGCGCTTGAATTTTTTTGTTTTGTTAAGTCTTTCCACGATCCGTCTTCGTTTAAACTGTGCGTTACAAAGTGTCCGCCCATCTGTCTTCCTGCAGACATTGGATCAAAATCTAAATCGGTATGACCGTATAAACCTGCGAAAAATTGCTTTGGAGTCAGCTCGCCAATTGCCATCATAAAAGTCTGATCGCGATAGTATCCGGAACGGAAATCTCCGTTTTTAAAAGCTTTTGCCATAGCAAGCTGTGGCACTTCTTTTCCGTCTCCAAATATTCCAAATTTGGCTTTACCAGTTAATACTTCTTTACGACCTAAAAGACTACATTCGCGGCTGGTTACTGCAATTCTGTAGTCGTTCAATACCTCAGTTTTGAAATCTTCAAATGTTAATGTAGTATTGCTTTTTTCTTTTATCATAATCTTGGAGAGTCATGTTTACTCTGCGAAATTACTTAAAAACAATCAATAATCATAATTCTTTAAAATAAATATAATTCAATTATTTGTATTTAAAACCAAAAAACTACGTACTTTTTTTGTGGTATTTTTATGTAAAAATTGTTTTTTGTGATAATAACGCAGGTTTTTATTTAAAATTCATTCGATTAGAACCATTTTCTAGTGAAAAGATTGACTAATGTTTTTGGTGATAAAGTGATCACAAATCGTATTTTTTGGTCATAATTTTTTTGAGAAACCTCCCATCCATTATTCGAATAAACCGGAAAATAGAGTTCAAAATAGTCTGGAACCAAATTTAACCGTATACCGCTATCATAAACAAAGTCAGTGCTTTGATGTTTACTTTTCATAAAACCAATATCTCCGTACATTTCAATCCAGTTCCAAATCGAATAACTGGCATTTAGAGTTGTCATCCATTGATTGGCGTATGCAGGTTCTATTTTTGATTTAAAACCTCCTTCGGCCATTACAAATTGCTGACTAAAGAATCCGGTGCTTTCAGATCTTCCGTAAAAATTATAGTCAAAAAGATAATCTGTTGGACGATCTAAACCAAAACTAAAATAATCTGAATTTGTAGAGTTGTATATAAAAGCTCCGGCGTACATTCTTAAATTTAATTTATGATTGTTTTCGAACAATCTGCGATATTCAACTTCTCCGGCAATTTTCCCAAAATCTCCCGAAAATTGGAGATCATTCATATAACTAAAATGATTAATTAACTCGGTTTTTGTATTTGAATAACGCGCATTGAAAACCGAATAATTTGGTTTTGAATTGTCAGTTATATATTTACTTGCTTCACGATTTACAATTACCTGACGAAACAATATTAGCTGTTTTCTATTATCTCTAAAATTTTCTTCACGGATTCTAAACTGAACCATCGGATTTAATCTCAAATATGCAGCATCCGGAGCATAATGAAAATAATTTTGACTTATTGAATATCGCACATTATATAAAGTACTGTTTCTGTAATATTCGCTCCATGAAAAAGCCGAAGAACCAGAAATTGTTCCAGCATTTATAGAATAAGCAGGAGTAATGTCAAAAGTAAACGGTTTGTCAAGAATAGTTTTGTTGTGAAAACGAATTCCGGGTGTCAAACCATCGTATAAATTATAAGTAAGCGTTGGGATATATAAAATCTGATTGTAATAAGGATCTTCAAGATCTTTGGCAAAATTAAATTTTATAGGACGATTAGTTATAACTAAACTCTTCAAAGATTTCCAGTTGTTTCTTTGATTGTATTCCGGAACTTCATTATCGTAATTCAGAACCAGTTTGTCTGCACTTTTTCGGGCAAATTCATAAATTGAATCATTATTCTTTGGTTCGATCCATTTCTTGAATACTACTTCATTTTTCTTAATTCCGTAAACGGGAATGGGAACAAAATTAACAGTCTTATTTTTTATTTTAAACTGAACACTGTCTTTAGTTCTGGAAACATTCGTAAACTTATAATCAATAATATCGCGTGAATCTATAATAGTATTAAAAAACCAGTCAATCTTTTTTGGACTGTTTTTAGTTAATATTTTTTCGAAATCATAGCGATTCGTTTGCTCTTTTTTATTCAGATTATAAAATTCCTGTACACTTTCAGGAACAATATTATGATTTAAATAATCGTCTAAATAACTCAAACTTAAACCCGCTCGGTATTTGCTGGCAATTTGTTCGTTGAATTTTATTAACGTATTTTTTGGGTCGCCAAGTGGTTGATCCAGATTTTTTCTGGCCATTAACATATAATAATAGCTGTATTGCTCGTTGAAAGTCAGATTTGTAATGTTGTAACTTTTAAAGAGTTTCATATCCGAAAGTCGTCCAAGCATTTTTTGATCCAAATGATTTTGCTCCATGTATTTCATCATGGCATAAATCTGAATTCCGTCATAAACCCAATTGTCTTTTCTGGGATCCAGACGCAAACTGTTTTTTAGATAATTATTCAGATACGTTTTTAAGAAAGTAATCTCGAAAATAAAATCATCACTAAACGGACTTATAAATGATGGTAACTGATTTAATCCATAAAAAGGATTTCTATCATAATCTACTTGAGAAATTGTTATTCTTTCGTGTGGATATTTTCCAATAAAATCATTTGCAAAAGTAGTAACTCTATCTATGATAATTGCTTTTTGAATCTCATCCAGTTTCTTGGTTTTTAAATCAGAAAGTACTTCTACAAGACCATTATCATAACTCTTGAAAGTATTCTGTTTTTCGATAAAAAAATTAAAATCAGTTCGGTTATTTCCAGAGAATAAATAAGTGCTAAAAGAAGGATTTGAAATATCTTTTGAAACCGAATTCAAATCAGTTGTAATAGAATAATTGCTTGGAAGTTTTATTTCGATTTGATAGTCAGTACTCGCGTTAGCAATATCATCCAGATTGAAATTGTTGTTTTTAGTAAAATTATGATTTTCAAATCTTGCAGGGCTTAAAAACCAATTTTTCAAAATCATTCCACCATTTTGAGTAAAACCGTAACGCGTAAATTTGTCACTCGGAATTTTAGAAATATAAATAAGATGCAAATCTATTTTTTCTCCTGGATATAATTTTCTATTTAACTTAACAATGATATAATCGGGATTTTTATCTGTTCTTTCCCATTCAAACGCCATATTATCAGAATCTGATAAATTTAAAATCGTAGTATTTCCTCTTTCAGCAGGTTTAGCGAGATGAAAACCTCTGTAAAATTCATCTGAAAAACGTCTCGCAAGCGGCGTGTTTTTGTCAGAGAAAGCATTGTTCCAATCGTTCAGAACAATCGAATTCAATGTGTCGTTTGAAATATTATAATACGTAATATCCTGTTTTACATTCAGCGTTTTGAGTTCGAGATTAACCGCCACCTCCATCTTAGATTGATGTTGCGCGTACTGTTTTACCGAACTTAATAAAACTAAAACAAATAATATAATTCTATAGATTGATTTCAAGGATAGTTCAGATGTTTATGAATATAACTTAAGTTACGAGCGTATAGTTGTTTTGGTTTTATGTAAAAATAGCATAAAAAAAGCTGTTTTAAAAAACAGCTTTACTTTTTTGTAAGATTTAATGTAATTAAACATATAAGTGATGTAAGTTCATGTTATTTTAAGGATAGCATAACGTGAATTTAAATTAGTTTACATCATTTAGATATTTAAAATATTTTTAGAAATTTGGACTTAAGTCGTATTTCTTGTAGAATTTATCTAATACATCAACTACTTCATCTTCAGTATCTACAATCTTGAATAAGTTTAAATCTTCTGGGCTTACAGTATGCATTTTTTCAACCAAAACAGTTTTTACCCAGTCAATCAATCCAGACCAAAATTCAACACCAACTAAAATAATTGGGAATTTTCCAATTTTCTTGGTCTGAATCAAAGTAATCGCTTCAAACATTTCGTCAAGAGTTCCAAAACCACCTGGCATAACCACAAAACCTTGTGAATATTTAACGAACATAACTTTTCTCACAAAGAAATAATCGAAATTTAGGTTTTTATCATGGTCAATATAAGGGTTAAAGTGTTGTTCAAAAGGCAATTCGATATTCAAACCAACCGAAGTTCCGCCTCCTAAATGTGCACCTTTATTTCCAGCTTCCATGATTCCGGGACCACCTCCTGTGATCACACCGTAACCAGCTTTACTGATTTTGAATGCAATTTTTTCCGCCAATAAATAATACTTATCATCTGGTTTTGTTCGCGCCGATCCAAAAATCGATACACAAGGACCAATACGTCCCATGCTTTCATAACCGTTTACAAATTCGGCCATGATTTTAAAAATCGCCCAGCTGTCATTTGTTCTAATTTCATTCCACGTTTTTTGTTTCAAACGGTCCTGAATTACTTTGTCCTCATCATTATCAAAATCTTCTAATCTCATTTTAGGTATTTTAATTATTTATATTTTTATTTTAAGTTGTGTCTTTAATTTTGAATCAAGTTGTCACATTTAGCGTAGTCGAAGGATTAGGAGCTTAATCCTGCTGTCCGCTATATCTTTTCCTTGCTAAAGAAGCAAGAAAAAGGATGCCGCTCCCATCAGGGCTAGGGCAGTGGTTTTCAATTGAAACATATTTTATAAAAAAAGAAGTTGTCTTTTAATTAATACGTTTGTTCTTCAATTGATTTGGTAATGTTGCTTTTAACCTTTCCGGTATGTTCAGTAGTTTTTGATTCAATTAGCATTATCGAACATTCCTCAACTGATGAAACCCGATGATTTACACCTTTTTTTACCACAAATAAATCGCCTTTTTTCATGGTGAAAGAAGGCTCATTTTCAATTTCCATTAAAAGCTCACCATCTATAATGTAAAATAATTCGTCTTCATTTTCGTGATTATGCCACGGAACTTCCTGACCTTTTATTTTAGCCACCTTAACATATTGATCGTTTACTTCGTCAATAATTTTAGGCGAAAAATATCGGTCTACACCAGTTAATTTGTCTTTTAGATTCATGGATTTTATCTTACTCTTTGCCAAAATTAAAAGCTTTGGCAAAAAGGGCGTACTAAATTACTGCTTTTTTCGAGAATTGTTACAGAAATGGGGATTTATTAATTTAAATGTAACATTTCTTTAGCGATGTTTTTGGTTTAAGATTCATTATCAGAGGGTTGGTGAATTGAATAATGATTTCGATATTTCACAACGTTCAACGGATTAAAATCCGTTGCTACAATATAATTCGTTCCTCCGGAACTTTTATAGACGTTATGATAAAAGAGCCTTGGGCTCGATCCATTTTGTAGGGACGGATTTTAATCCGTCTTTCGCAATCAGAACCTAATCTTGTCATCCCGAGGAACGAGGGATCTCCACAAGTAGCTCGACTATTTAGGAAAAATATTTTGCGTTAGTTTCTTGTGGAGATCCCTCGTTCCTCGGAATGACAAAAATACGTAGACTAATTTTGAACGTAAATCTTTGTCAAAGTTTTAAACTTTGACAAAAATACTAGGCTTCCAACTCTTTTTTCAAAAACTTCGCCGTGTAACTTTTTTTATTTTTCACTACTTCTTCAGGAGTTCCTTTGGCGATCAATTGTCCTCCGCCTTTTCCGCCTTCAGGACCGATATCTATAATATAATCGGCAAGTTTAATTACGTCCATATTATGTTCGATAACTAAGATTGTATTTCCTTTATCGACCAATTTATTGATAACATCCATTAACACACGAATGTCTTCAAAATGCAATCCAGTTGTAGGTTCGTCCAGAATATAAAATGTGTTTCCGGTATCTTTTTTAGACAATTCTCCGGCTAGTTTTATACGTTGCGCTTCACCACCAGAAAGTGTTGTACTTTGTTGACCAAGCGTAATATATCCTAAACCAACATCTTGAATTGTTTTTACTTTTCTATAAATCTTCGGAATGTTTTCAAAGAACGGAACTGCTTCATCAACCGTCATATTCAATACATCCGAAATTGATTTTCCTTTATATCGAATCTCTAAAGTTTCTCTATTGAAACGTTTTCCCTGACACGTTTCGCATTCTACATAAACATCTGGTAAAAAGTTCATTTCAATAGTACGAACACCAGAACCTTCGCAGGTTTCGCAACGTCCGCCTTTTACATTAAAACTAAAACGTCCCGCTTTATAACCACGAATCATACTTTCAGAAGTCATCGTAAACAAGTTTCTGATTTCGGTAAAAACCTCTGTATAAGTCGCTGGATTTGAACGTGGCGTTCTCCCAATCGGACTTTGGTCAATATCAATTACTTTGTCAATATGTTCAAGACCTTCAATCTTTTTATAAGGTTGTGGTTTTTTTACACCATTAAAATAATATGCGTTCAAAATAGGGTAGAGTGTCTCGTTGATCAAAGTCGATTTTCCACTTCCTGAAACTCCTGTTACGCAAATCAATTGTCCTAAAGGTAATTCGATAGAAACATTTTTTAAGTTGTTTCCTGTTGCTCCTGTTAATTTCAAGAACTTTCCGTTTCCTTTTCTTCGCTCTTTCGGAATCTCTAATTTCATTGTACCGTTCAAATATTGAGCAGTAATTGTGTTTGATTTTAAAGTTTCTGCCGGAGTTCCAATGCTAATGATTTCTCCTCCGTATTTCCCTGCTTTCGGACCAATATCGATAACATAATCAGCAGTTTCGATCATGTCTTTGTCGTGTTCTACGACAATAACCGAATTTCCGATATCACGTAATTGCTCCAAAGATTTAATCAGTTTTTCATTGTCTCTTTGGTGCAAGCCAATACTTGGCTCATCAAGAATATATAAAACACCAACTAATTGTGAACCAATTTGTGTCGCCAATCGAATACGTTGTGCTTCACCACCCGAAAGTGATTTTGAACTTCGGCTTAAAGCCAAATAATTCAAACCAACATTCATTAAAAAGTTCAAACGATCTTTTATTTCTTTTACCACTTCTGAAGCAATCAAAAGTTGTTTGTCTGTTAAATGTGTATTTAAATCCTGAAACCAAGTCGTTAAATCTGAAATATCCATATCACACAATTCAGTGATATTTTTTCCATTAACTCTAAAGAACTGAGCTTCTTTTTTAAGACGAGAACCTTCGCAAACCGGACAATTTATTTCATCCATGAAATCTTTTGCCCAACGTTTTATTGTGGTTGATGCGCTTTCGTCATATTGATTTTTGATAAAATGTGAAATTCCTTCAAAATCAATTTTATAATCGCGAGTTACGCCTAAATCTTTTGAGTTTACAGTGAATTTTTCTTTCCCGCCATGTAAAATCATATTCATGGCTTCTTCCGGAATCTTCTCAATTGCATCTGTTAGTTTGAAGCCGTATTTTTCTCCAATAACTTCTAATTGCTTAAAAATCCAAGACGATTTATATTCGCCAAGCGGAGCAAAACCACCTGCTTTGATCGATAATTTAGGATTCGGAATAATTTTTTTAACATTGATTTCATGAACTGTTCCCAATCCATTACAATGCGGACAAGCTCCTTTTGGAGAGTTGAACGAAAATAAGTTTGGTTCCGGATTCTGATACGAAATTCCGGTTGTTGGACACATTAAATTTCTACTGAAATAACGTACTTCGTTTGTATCCTGATCCAGAATCATCAATACATTTTCGCCGTGATGCATTGCTGTATTGATACTTTCGGCCAATCTTTTTTGATTGTCTTCTGTATTTTCGATCAGCATTCTGTCTACAACAATTTCGATATCGTGGGTTTTATAACGGTCTAATTTCATTCCTGAAACTAAATCCTGAACTTCACCATTTACACGAACTTTCAGGAAACCTTGTTTGGTAATTTGCTGGAATAACTCGGCATAATGACCTTTTCTGGCTCTAATAATCGGAGCCAGAATATTGATGCGTTTTCCATTAAAATCCTGCATGATCAAATCTTTAATTTGCTCATCAGAATAAGAAACCATTTTCTCGCCTGTGTTGTAACTATAAGCGTCAGCACCACGAGCGTATAGAAGTCTAAGGAAATCATATATTTCAGTAATAGTTCCAACGGTAGAACGCGGACTTTTACTGGTTGTTTTTTGTTCAATTGCAATTACAGGCGAAAGTCCGTCAATTTTGTCTACATCAGGACGCTCTAAACCACCCAGAAACTGCCTGGCATAAGCCGAGAATGTTTCAACATAACGACGCTGTCCTTCAGCATAAATGGTATCAAACGCCAAAGATGATTTCCCCGATCCAGAAAGACCAGTAATTACAACCAGTTTTTCACGCGGAATAGAAATATCGATATTTTTCAGATTATGAACTCTTGCACCAAGAACTTCAATAGTATTGTCTTTTTCTAACATAAATTTGAGCAAAACGCAAAGTTACCACTTTGATTTGTTCTTTTTGTGCTCGATAGCAAAAGTTTATGTTACAAATAGTAACAAATTTCTAATTTGAATTAAGGTTGTTTGCTTTTAAAATTTCATTAAACTTAGCTTCATTTCCGTTCTTTTTCATATCAGCATAAATCATCTGAATTAATTTTTCTGCATCAGTTCTATAAGGTGATTTTTGTTCAACATACAATTTGTAAGCTTTACACATATTGTCAAGTCCTTTTTCGGTGTCATTTAAATGAAGTGCGTACAATTGTCCAATTCCGTAGAATACTTCTGGATTGTTTGGGTCTATTGTGGCAATCTTTTCATAAGTTTTAACCGCTTTTTGATATTCCTTTTTATAAGAGTATACTACTGCAATATTTTGCAAAGGCATTAAACCATTCGGATCTATTTTTAGTGATTTCTCATAAGATTCAAGTGCTAAATCATATTGCTCCAAACGTCTGTAACAAATTCCCATATTATCATATGCAAATGCAAATTTTGGATCAATTTTGACTGCTTTTTTGTAATATTCTATTGCTCCTTTATAATTTTCTTTTTTAGTCTCGTCAATTGCTAAATTGTAAAAGTCCAATGCTTTTTGATTCGTAGACATTGAATTATTATTTACCAGATTATTGGCTGCAATTTTATCTTTTAGAACAGGGCAATTATCCATTAAGTATTTTTCCATTTCATAATAAATGTCTTTATACTCTTGGGAATTTTTGTTTAAATTTAAAGTTACATTAATCTCTTTTTTTTCTCCTGTTGGATTTGATAAATCCATATTAGCAAATTTTTGCCCTAATTGATAAGCACCAACTTTATCATCAATGCAAGAACCAATATTTGCAGTGATAGAATCTTTAATTCGATTGTAAGTTGGTATTGAATCAATGCAAGAACAAGCCTGATCAGTTAATTCTTTGAATAATTTTTTAGTGTCAATTTTATCTTTTGTTTGAGCATTACAGATAAAACTTAGCGAAAAAAAGAGAAGGAATAGATTCTTTTTCATTTTTGGATTGGTTTTGGTTGGTTAGCGTTTTCTTTTTCGGGTTGCCATATATTCTTCGATGGCTTCTTTGGTTGTATACCAGTTTCGACCTTCTTTATAAGCGTCTATTTTTCCGGTTCTGGCTAGTAAACTAATATATTCCTGACCATATGGAGTCTCGGGCTCGCTCACAATATTTATTATTGGTTGATAATCATACGTACTTCCCGGCATTGAACTTAGATATATATTAAGTGTACGTTCCAGAGCCTGACACATCAAAAGTGTTAGTTTTTGATAATTGCCACCATTAGCCTGATTAAGTGCCTCGTAATATTTTTTTCGATCATTTTTGAGGATAATTGCAGGTGGAAAACCACAACGCATCAGTAATAAATTCATACTCAAGCGAACTGTACGACCGTTTCCATCGAAAAAAGGATGAATCCAAACTAGTTTATGATGATAGATTGTAGCAAGTTCAATATCATTTAGACCTAGAGGATTTGTATTGACAAAATCAATAAGTTCATCTAGATAATCTGAAACTTTATTGGCATTTGGAGGCATGAAATTGGTTCCTGAAATACGAACACCGCCGTTTCGTAAACGTCCTGCAAAATCATCTTCGATAGAGCGTAAAACTAAACCATGAATAGATAGAATATCGATGCTTCGAAGGTTGTACTTATCGTCGACAATTGAATATAAATAATCAATTGCTTTATCGTGATTGTGAGTTTCGAAATGTTCTCTGAGTGATTTTCCTTTTATAGTAATACCTTCCTGAATTACCATTTGGGTTTCGCGCAAGCTCATAGTATTTCCTTCAATACTATTGGAGTTGTAAGTCCATTCTAGTGATAAGCTCTCGCGTATTTTGTACAAAGCGATGTTTGGCAATGGTCTGCTATTTTGCAAATCAAGCCTTTTTTGGTACAATCTGTCAAAAGTCGATTGAAATTCTTCTCTGTATGTTAGGTCAATGTTCCACATATTCCTACAAATATACTTCTTAATATCGGATAATTCAAATTTTTAACTTATCCGATATTAAGCTTATTCTATTGTCATAGAACGTAGCTTAGTTCTATAGGCTTCAAGTGCTATAGATTTGGAAATGAATCCATAATATTTATCATTTCGGATAACCGGAAGAAAGGCTGTTTTTGATTTTTCGAACTTACTCATTACTATTTCCATGCTGTCAAAAGAGGAAATTGTAGCTGCAGGAGTTTTCATTACATCTTTAATCAAGGTATATTTTACTCGATAAGTATTGAATATAATTTCGCGGATATCATTAAAATGAACGATTCCAACTAATTCTTTTTCGTTATTTACAACGGCAAATACAACTTGATTTGAGTGTGAAATTAAATCAACCAGTTTGCTTAAGTTTTCTTCAGGATGTACGGTTAAATAATCACATTGAATTATAGTATCAATATCTAATGTCGATAAAATGTTTGAATCTTTATTACTGGTAAAAGCGTGACCTTTTTTCGCAAGACCTTTTACATCAAGAGAATATTTCTCGAAACGTTTAGAAATCGCAAAACTTATTGACGATACAATCATAAGAGGAATCATCAGGCTGTAACCGCCAGTAATTTCGGCAATTAAGAAAATAGCAGTTAATGGCGCATGAAATAATCCGCTCAAAATACCTGCCATTCCCACCATTGTAAAGTTGCTTATTGGCAATTTTGCTAAACCAATTAAATTGAAGAATTTAGAGAAAAAATACCCTAAATAAGATCCTAAAAATAATGAGGGAGCAAAGTTTCCACCGTTTCCGCCACTTCCTAGTGTTAGACCTGATGCGAAAACTTTTACCATCATGGTAGCACCTACAAAAAGAAGTAAAACCCATTGATTGTTTCTAAAATCGCCAAACAATGTATTGTCTAATATTTTCCCCGGATCTGATTCTGATAGTGTTTTGATACTTTCGTAACCTTCACCAAAAAGAGTAGGAAAAATGAAAATTAATAACGCCAATAATGACGAACCAATTAATGCTTTTCTGTAAGCACCAATTTTCATTTTAGAAAAATAATGCTCTACTCTTTGAAAATTTCGGGCGTAATAAACGGCCATAAAACCGGTTAATAATCCTAAAAGAACATAAAATGGAATATTATGATAGTTAAAAGCTTCTTGTTTTTTGAAGGATAATAAAATCGTTTCATCCAGAACAATTGCCGAAACCAAAGCACCTGTAGCCGCTGAAATCATAATAGGAGTAAAGGCAGAAATACTTACATCGACCAATAAAACTTCTATTGCAAACAAAACTCCTGCAATTGGAGCGTTAAAAGCTGCCGAAATTCCTGCTGCAACACCACAACCAATCAATAATGTTCTGTCTTTATAAGGTAGTTTGTAATTCTGGGCAAAGTTTGATCCAAAAGCGGCTCCTGTAATTACGATTGGGCTTTCTAAACCCGCAGAACCTCCCAAACCTACTGTAAGCGAAGAAGTAACAATTTGCGCATACATTTGTTTCTTCGGGATGATACTTGCTTTTTTTGCAACAGCATATAAAATTTGCGAAGTTCCCTTTTCTATAGATCCGTTTAGAACTCTTTTGATCACAAAAACAGTTAGGACGATACCAATAATTGGCAAAATACTGTTGATGAAACTTAATTTTAAAATTCCATTGATGTAAGTGGCAAAAGAGAAAACACTATGGGCAAAAGTTTTTAGAACGATTACGGCCAAAGAACAAGAAATACCAATTAAAACACTTGATAAAAAAATAAATTGCTTTGGCGTCATCAATGACTGTCCTAAAGCGATAATGCTTTCTAGTTTTCTAAAATATTTTTTTAGCATTCTGTTTGTAAAGAGTTAGGGAAACCACAAATTTAGTTCATAATGTTGTAATATAAATGAAAATTGGAAACTAAATTAAAAACCAACCGCTGTGTCATCTCCACGGAAATCGGCGCCACCTTCAAGATTTTTATTTGGTAAAACCAAAATACAATCCAATTTTCCAATTACCGGAGTTGTTTTTTCGTTGATTAAATATCCTTTTGCTTTTAGTTTATCTATCGTTGTTGTGTCAAAAGCATTTGGTTCAAAAGTAATTAAATCCGGTAGCCATTGATGGTGAAAACGTGGCGCATTTACAGCTTCCTGCATACTCAAATTATACTCGTAAACATTTAGAATTGCTTGTAAAACAGTTGTAATAATGGTAGAACCTCCAGGCGAACCAACAACCATAAACAGGTTTCCGTCTTTCTCAACAATAGTTGGTGTCATTGAGCTTAACATTCTTTTTTTCGGAGCAATACTATTGGCTTCATTTCCTACTAAACCAAACATATTTGGAGATCCTGGTTTTGCACTAAAATCGTCCATTTCGTTGTTTAAAAAGAAACCTAATTCATCACAATAATATTTAGATCCAAAACCGTCATTGATTGTTGTAGTTGCTGCAACAGCATTTCCCTGAGCGTCTACAATCGAATAATGTGTAGTTTCGGTACTTTCATTATAAGTTACTTTTCCTTCTTTTATATCAGATGATAAACTGGCTTTGTTGGTATTAAAAGTCGACATTCTGTCTTTTAAATAAGTATCGGATAATAAAGCATTGATTGGAATTTTTACAAAATCAGGATCGCCCAAAAACTGACTTCTGTCTGCATAAGCTCTTCTTTCGGCTTCAACAATTACCTGAATAGATTCTTCAGAATTATGTCCCATTTTTGATAAATCATACGGAGCTATCATTTTCATGATTTGTGCCAGACAGATTCCGCCGCTGCTTGGAGGCGACATTGACGTAATTTTTAAATTCTTATAATTAAATTGTAATGGTTTTCTCCATTTTGCTTCGTAAGTAGCTAAATCTTTAAGCGTAATAATTCCGCCTCTTTTTTGAAGATATTCTACGAGAATTTTGGCAGTTTTACCTTTATAGAATTCATCTTTTCCATTTTTCAGAATACGCTTCAAAGTATTGGCTAAAGCAGGATATTTGATCGTATCATTTTCTTTAAATTTTCCTGCCATAAGCGTATTTGGACCATTTGCTTTGACAATCGCATCATGATAATTTTCTAATTGTTTTTGTTGTTTTTGAGTAACAATTACACCTCTTTCGGCAAGAGCGATTACAGGTTTTAAAATTTCGGACATTGGTAATGAACCTAGTTTTTTATGAACGGCAAAAACTCCGGCAACTGTTCCGGGAACACCGATTGCTAAAGCAGTTTCGGTACTTTTTCCTTTTATTACATTTCCATCTTTATCCAAAAACATATCTTTTGTTGCCGCTAGCGGAGCTTTTTCGCGATAATCTAGTGATCCAACTTCTCCATTTGCTTTTCGATAAACCATAAATCCGCCGCCGCCAATATTTCCTGCATACGGAAAAGCAACTGCCAAAGCCAATTCGGTGGCAACCATTGCATCAAACGCATTTCCGCCTTTTTTCATAATGTCAGCTCCAATTTTTGAAGCTTCCTGACGTGCCGAAACAACCATTGCTTTTGTAGCTACTAAACCTGTTGGTTTTACAGTTTCCTGAGCAGAACAATAAAAAGAAATAAAGCTGAATAATAAGGTAATTTTTTTCATAAAAAGTATTGTAATATGTTTTCTGGAATCGAGTAGATTCTATAAGGAAAGTCTTTTTTGTTTGGCTTGAGCTTGCATATCTTCAAAGAAAAGATCGAATTCGGATTCAAATTCGGCATAGAAATCTTTGAGTTCCTGAGTCGCAAATTGCATTTTGGATTGATTTTTTGATCTTCGATCCATTTGTGTCAAAATATGCTGAATTCCTTCAGTAGTCTGATAACTCCAAAGCCAGTTTTCTCTAATCATAGTTGGCATTAAATTTTGTGTTCTCTCCGTTAGAATTGGATAATTTTCATGTAATGATTTATAAAACCGATTAATGAAAAGGTCCAGTTTTTCATCAGAATATTTTGCCCAGTTTTTCGCTAAAAAATGATCGTAAACAATATCTACGATTACGCCGGCATAATGATGATATTTTTCGTGTAAACGCTTGGTACTTTGCCTGAAAATATCGTGAGAATCTGTATAAGTGTCTATAAAACGGTGTAAAATAATTCCTTTTTGGACATCCTCAGGAAAATGTTCAAATTGTTTTCCGCGAATTCCATCGGCCATAAAATTGCCAATTTTAATTAAATCATTTTCACCTGAAAGATATATATGGGCTAGGAAATTCATTTTTTTCTGGAGTTTCTAAGGTTCTGAGGTGCTAAGTTTCTAAGTTCTCTCTTGTAAATGTATGAAAACTTTTCAAACCATTTTTTGAATTGCTTTATACTAATCTCTTAAAAATTATGTTTATTTTGAAATCTTAGCAACTTAGGAACTTAGTAACTCAGCAACTTTTTTATATTTGTACTAAAAATAACCATAACTCACAAAAATGACTTTAATAAAATCAATTTCAGGTATACGAGGAACAATCGGTGGAAAAGTTGGAGATAACCTGACTCCTGTTGATGCTGTAAAATTTGCATCGGCATATGGTACTTTTCTGAAAAACAATACTTCAAAAGAAAAATTAACGGTTGTAATTGGTCGTGACGCCAGAATTTCCGGACCGATGATTCACAATCTTGTAGTAAATACTTTAATAGGTTTAGGAATTAATGTAATTGATCTTGGACTTTCTACAACGCCAACTGTAGAGGTTGCTGTGCCATTAGAAAAAGCTGATGGTGGAATTATCCTGACAGCGTCTCACAATCCAAAACAATGGAATGCTTTGAAATTACTGAATGAAAAAGGGGAATTTTTAAGTGGTGCAGAAGGAGCTAAAATTTTAGAAATTGCTGAAGCTGAGGCTTTCGATTTCTCTGATGTAGATAATTTAGGCGAAATTACGGTGAATGACGCTTATATGGATATTCACATTGACGAGGTTTTAAACTTGCCATTAGTAGATGTTGAAGCTGTAAAAGCTGCAAAATTTAAAGTGGTTGTTGATGGTGTAAATTCTTCTGGTGGAATTATTATTCCAAGATTATTAGAATTAATGGGCGTTGAAGTTGTAAAATTATATTGCGAACCAAACGGACATTTTCCTCATAATCCAGAGCCTTTAAAAGAGCATTTAACTGATATTTCAGAATTAGTCGTTAAAGAAAAAGCGCATCTTGGAGTTGTTGTAGATCCTGATGTAGATCGTTTGGCTTTTATCAGCGAAGACGGAGAAATGTTTGGTGAAGAGTATACTTTAGTAGCTTGCGCCGATTATGTTTTGAGTAAAACTCCCGGAAATACAGTTTCGAATATGTCATCGTCTCGTGCTTTGCGTGATGTAACGGTTGCTCATGGCGGAAAATATGAAGCAAGCGCTGTAGGCGAGGTGAATGTTGTGGAATTAATGAAAAAGAACAACGCTATTATTGGTGGTGAAGGTAACGGTGGAATTATCTATCCGGAATCTCATTACGGACGTGATAGTTTGGTTGGAGTAGCTTTATTTTTGACGCATTTGGCGAATAAAAAAATGTCAGTTTCGGCATTGAGAGCTTCATATCCTGAATATTATATGAGCAAAAACAAGATCGAATTAACACCGCAAATTGATGTTGATGCGATTTTGGTTGCTATGACTGAAAAATATAAAAACGAAGATATCACGACAATTGATGGTGTGAAAATTGATTTTGCTACTGAATGGGTACATTTGAGAAAATCAAACACAGAACCAATTATCAGAATCTATACCGAAGCTCCTTCTCAGGAAAAAGCTGATGTTCTGGCTCTTCGAATTATTGACGAGATTAAAGCAATTGCAGGAATTTAATTTTTGACAATTCTTTAGAATAAAAAACACCTCTTTCATTAATTTTGAAAGAGGTGTTTTTTTATAAAATGAACTTAAATATTTAACCGAAATCAAGGTTTAAAAGTTTTCAATTTGTGCCGTTAGGCACTAAATATTGGTAGAAAATATAAATTGGGATAAGTTTAGCGTGCCGTAGGTACGCAATGAATAGCGTTTTGTTGCGTACCTACGGCACGCCAATGGATTTTGAACTAATAATCTCTACCAATATTTAGTGCCTAACGGCACATTTCAACATTTGATTTACAAAATCAGAGTTTTAGTTTTTGATGATTTTCAATGATTTTTTTACGGAACCATAATTTGCTGTTACAATATAAATTCCTGTCGAAAGTTTATCTCCAATTTTAATATCTTCATTTGTATAATAAGAATTTGAAGAGAAACAAAGTGTTCCTTTCATATCGACAATTTTTATTGTTAACGGTTCTGTATCTACAGATTTTATATGAAGTATAGATTGATTTTTAACAGGATTAGGATAAATGGTAAAAGTGTCTTTTTCGAAAGTTGGATCGTTTACGTCTAAATTTGCCTGAGCGACATCAATGTAATTAAAATTCATATCATTTGATTTGAATTTAATCTTCAAATAAACTTGTCCTTTAGGTAATGTAATTCCACTTATTATTTTATCGGCAAAGGTTTGATATCCGCCAGTTGCAGGAAAAGTTTCGTTAGTTTTTATGACAACATCATTTACGATAACATCAAATTTTCCTGAAATTGTTGGTGAAGCTACTCTAAAAGTAAGATTATATGTTCCTGCATTGGCAACATTTAATTGGAATTCATTCCAGTCTCCTTCATTTATAAAACATACATTTTGCCCCGTTGCTGAATCTGTTGTGTTTTGCAATCCGGTACCACTTCTGCGATAATGTTTGTTGGCAATAATTCTTCCCGGAACATTTATTTTTTTATCGGTGTAAGAAGCATTTATATATTCAGTACCAATTGGTTTCAAAATTCCTCTTTCCGGAGCTAGAAGTTGTCCTTCAAGCATATCTGTCCAGGTAGGATCGACTCTTCCTGTAAACCATGAATATCTGTAAATATCAGGATCGTTTTCAAAACTGGTTAGGATTTCTTTCATAAAGGCAATTTTTTCGGCAGAAGTCTGAATAACTCTGTTTGCAAATTCAGTTACCCAAACAGGTTTATTGTATTTTTTAAGAAGTCCCGTAACACCAATAACTGAGCCAGCTGAACTATCATACGTGTGAAAAGCTATATAATCAACTTTGCATTTTGGACAGATAGCAAAAAACTGATCGTGCCACGCCGTCGGGCTGCTATAACCACCATAATTATTGTTTGGGTCGTTAAAAGCTGGTGAAGCACTTACAATTTCAAGATTTTTGGCAGCAGCAATTTTTTCTACATTTGCCCAGGCATTTACAGCCTCCTGAGGCGTTAATCTTGCGCCATCATTAAAATTAGGTTCATTAAAAGCAAGCAAATATTTCGCGCCCGGTTTTATTTTATTAATAAAAGCCTGTACATCAGCATCACTTACAGCATTCCAGGTCATTGGAACATATTCTACACCAATAGATTCATAATTTGTATTGGTATCATTTTCTGGCAAAGATCCCCAATTGTACCACCATGAAACTCCGGGTTTTAAGGCTAATAAATCGGATGTTGTGTTATTACCATAAGCAATTCCGCGTTTGGGGCTTTGGGCAAAAGAAATATTGGAAATGCATATTATTAGAAATGTAAAAAATAGTTTTTTAATCATGATTACTAGGTTTGATTTGGGTTTGGAGGAATAAATTTTCTAACTCCAAATTTATGTTGTTTGTGTAATTTTTGATTTTCCTTTGATTAGGAAAAAATATTACAAAAACACATCAAAATCAGTTTTCAATAGATCAAATAGTATGTTTAATTACATAAGTGTTTTTCGAAAAGAAAAAGGTCAAAAAAAGAATGTTACTTTTTTGACCTTTTTGTTATTGTGAAAGATTAATCAACACGATGTTTCCATCTTTTATGCGTCCATAAATAATATTCTGGAGCTTCATAAATTTGTTTTTCGACTTCTCTTAGATATTTTTCGGTAATATCAAAATTCTCATATTCTTTTGGATTATCTGCAATTGGAATAATTGTAGCTTCATAATAACCACGACGTACTTTTTTTACTTGTACAAAAACAACACTCAGATCATATTTTTTTGCCAGCATTTCGGCGCCGGTATGTACCGGAACTTCAACTCCCATAAATTTCATAGAATGAAAGATTCTGTCAAGTTTTGGCGATTGATCACTTGCTAAACCGTACATGCTTAAAATTCCGTCACGCTGATTTTGAGCCATTGTTGGAATTGCTTTTCTGGTTTCAACTAATTCTGTGTCAAATCTGGAGCGAATTTTTCGAACCAGTTTATCAAAGTATGGATTGGCTACTTTTTTATAAACGGCAATTCCGCGAAAAGCAATTTTAGGATTAATTGTCAAAAGCCATTCATAACTTGCGTAGTGGGAAGCTACCAGAATAACACTTTTACCTTTTTTTGCATATTCGTTTACAAGGTCAATATTAGTTACTTTAAATCTTCTGTCCATTTCCTCAGCCGAAATACTCATGGTTTTGATCATTTCCAGAAACATATCGCACATATGCTGATAGAATTTCTTTTCAATGTCTTTTCGTTCAGCATTACTTAAATGTGGTAACGCCAATGCTAAGTTTTCACGAACAACTTTCTTGCGATAGCCTACGATTCTGTAAATAATGAAATAGACTACATCAGAAAAACAATAAAATATTCGAAAAGGAAGAATTGAGATTAGCCAAAGAAAAGGATAGGCTAATATATAAACGAGAAATTGCATGTATTTTTTTTTACAAATATAAATCAAAAATGAATAACCATTGATATTTTGCTTTGACGCTAACATATGTTTAAGAATGACTATATTTACAATTCACATTAAATGTTTTTTATGAATACCATTTTAGTTGGAATTATAGTAGCTAATGCTTTGATTAGTTACAAAGGTTTTAATGATCTTTCTTTTTTTAGAAAATACGAGTTTCATGTTGGAAGTATTCGTTCCGGAGAACAAATCAGAATGCTTTCGTCGGGATTTTTGCATGTTGATATGATGCATTTAATTTTTAACATGTTAACGCTTTGGTTCTTTGCGCCGGTTGTAATACAATGGTTGGGAACTATTTCTTTTGTTTTGGTTTATTTTGGAAGTTTAATCTTCGGAAGTTTGTTAACGATGCTTTTTCATAAAAATGATTATAGTTATCGTGCCGTTGGAGCTTCGGGAGCAGTTACGGGAGTTTTGTATTCTGCGATATTGCTTCAGCCGGATATGATGTTAGGAATTTTCTTTGTCATACCAATACCGGCATATTTATTCGGAATTTTATATTTATTGTATTCTATTTATGGAATGCGCGCCAAAAATGATAACATTGGACATACAGCGCACTTTGGAGGTGCTATAGGAGGTTATTTGATAACTTTGATAAAAGAACCTTCATTATTTGCTGATCATACATTAATGGTTGTTCTCTTGGCTATTCCTATTTTTATACTTTTCATAATGGCAAAATTGGGAAAACTATAATTAATGGCACAACTTTTGAAAAGTCATTATCAAATAACTTAAATATAACAAAAATGAAGAAAGTAGTATTATTTTTAACAATCATGTTTATGACTATGTCTTACGCTCAAGAAACCAAACAAATTCCTCAAATAAATGTAAATGGAGAAGGAAAAGTAAAAGTAGCACCTGATCAGGTTTGTATTTCAGCAACTGTTGAAACAAAAGGGAATAATGCTAAAGATGTCAAAAAGCAAAATGACGAGAAAATGGATGCTGTTTTGAAATTCATCAAAAAAATGAATGTTCCAACAGCAGATTTCAAAACTAAGCAAGTAGCTCTTAATCCTCAATACGATTATGAGAAAAAGAAAACAAGTTATAATGCTACTCAAACTGTAGAAATTGTTTTGAAAGATTTGTCTAAGTACGACGAATTAATGGAAGGTTTGGTTCAACAAGGAATCAATCGTATCGACAGAGTTTCTTTTGAAACTTCTAAATTAGTTCAACTAGAGACAGAAGCTCGTAAATTGGCAATAAAAGATGCTAAATCAAAAGCTGAAGATTACGTTTCGGTTTTAGGACAAAAAGTTGGTAAAGCTTATACAATTTCTGATAATACACAGGTTTATCACCCACAACCAATGTATGCTTCAATGAAATCTATGGCGGCGGATTCTGCCGGAGCTTCAAATGAAACTTTAGCAATTGGTGAAATCGAAGTTACAGCAAACGTAAGTGTTAGTTTTATTTTAGACTAAAGTCTCGATAAATTCTAAATATTTTTAAATTCCAATATTATAAATCCCAAATTCCAAGTTTAAAATTGGAATTTGGGATTTTTTTTATTTGATTATTTAGATTATATATTTTCTAAAAAAGTTACCAGATTAATTTCCTCATTCTGGATATTGAGTTTCTTTCTTAATCTTGCCCGTGCTACATTAAGACTATTATAAGATTGACGTGTAAGTGCACAAATTTCTTTAGTTGTCATATTTAATCTTAAAAAGGCACAAATCCTTTTTTCATTGAGCGTTAAATCAGGATATTTAATGTTTAAGCGCTCGTAAAAGTCATTATAAACCTGACTAAATCTGACTTCAAATTCTTTCCAGATATCGTCATCCTGAGCATTTTTAATGTCGAGGATTATTTTTTGAATAACATCCTGATCGCTTTTTTTCATTTGTTTTTTCAACTCCATCAAGCGATTCGAAATTTCGGTATTGAATTCGTTCTTCTTTAAGAGATACATGATATTTGTTGTAAGCTCTTTATTTTTAAATTCTAATTCTCTTTTCAAAATATCTTCTCTTGAAGAAAGTTCTTTATTACTCAATTCAGCACTTTCTTTAGCCAATTGCTGAATTTTAGCTTTAGTTTGCTGAAGGCGATACATAATAACTACAATAATGATTACCAGAATTAAAATAATTGCAATAATAGTGTAAACAAGTTCTTTTTGATCTTGAGCAATTTTTGCAGCTTGATTTTCTTTATCAAATTTATACTGCATTTCGGCCTGAGTAATTTTTTGTTGGTTTTCTTTATTAAAAAGACTGTCGCTCAAAGATTTATAAGCAACATGATAATCGTATGCATTTCTATAATCTCCTTTTCCGGCCATTACAAGACTAAGTTCTTCAATAATAGATGCTCTTGTAGAAGACGAATTGGCTTGCTTAGCATATTTAAGACCGATAAGAAGATATTCTTTCGCTTTATCAAATTCCTTTTTTTCTTTATAAAGCCTTCCTAAATGATAATTAGATTTACATAATCCAAAAATGTCATTCTCTTTTTTTCGCAAATTAAGGGCTTCAATAAAAATAGCTTCGGCAAGATCGTAGCGTTTACTTTTAAGGTAGATAATTCCCATATTAGAATAAACCGAAGACAGATTTTCGTTGTCTTTTGCCTTTTTGCTATGCGTTGAAGCTTGCATAAAATATTCAAGAGCAAGGTCTTCCTGATGTTTATTGTCGTAAATAATACCAATATTATTGAGCAATTTACCTTGAATATAATGTGTTTTTTTAGGATCTTTTACAATGTTTTTATTCAACAAAGCTCTAAGCTGATTGTATTTCACAAGAGCTTTATCAAAATCAGTTTGGTAAAAATAAACAAGAGCAATACTATTATAAACGCCTACGATATCTTGTTGTGGTGGATAACGTTCAAATAATTTCAATGCTTTTAGCTGATACTCCAGACAAACATCAATGTTGCCTTTCAATAAATTAGCATTTCCTATACTAGAATATACTTTGGCTAAAACGGTGTCTGTAACTGTTTTTTCATAAGGCAGCACCTTTTTATAATAAAATAAAGCAGAATCCAGACTTTGTTTTTCTAATATACGTCCGGTTTTAAGAAGTAAATGCGCTTTTTTATCAGGATCAGTACTTTTTTGATATTGCAATTTTAGGCGCTCAATATTTTGCGAAAACATTGCTTCACAGATAAAGGTAAAAAAAACTATATAAGTATAAAAACGCTTCAATTTAAATGATTTGTTCGCTAAACTATGAATAATTTTTGATGTTTTGAATATTTCAATGCGATTTACTCAAAAAAACAAATGGATGGAATTTAACCGCAAAGTGCGCAAAGATTTTTGTTAATAAGATCTTGTAAAACCGCAAAGTTCGCTAAGCTATACGGTAAAGCTTTGCGAACTTTGCGGTTTTTGAGCGTAATAAAAGATCAAATCTTCGCGCACTTTGCGGTTAAATTCCAGACTTTAGAATTGAATAATTTTTGGTTTGTAAAGTGTTTATAATTAAGTAATTACTATTCATTGTTATACAAATGTAATGATCATTTATTCTCTATATATAAGATGTAACTATTGTTTGAAGGCTGACTATTTGATTTTTCCATATTCTTGCCCCGAAACATTTAATGTGTTGTTAAAACAGCAAGCTATTCGTAATTTTTTAAGAGTAGAGTGTTTAGGTTTAAATAGCTGTTTTTGCAATTGCATTAAATTATTAACTAACCAAAAAACAACTTTAATGACAAATTATTACAAAAAAGGAAATCGATTATTATGGTTTTTTATTTTTTCGCTTTGGTCAGTTTTTTCCTTTGGTCAGCAAGCGACTTTTAAGCAAGGAGTCAAACAAGGTTCTGTAAAAATTAAATTTTCAGGACAAATGGCATCGACTTTAAAGAAAATGAATGTGAGCACGGGAAAAAAGCTTACCACGGGAATTCTGGCTTTTGATCAGGTTTCGAGCAAGGTTGGAGCACGGAATATGCACAGGCTATTTCCGGAAAATCCTAATCCGAGATTAGAGGCTAAATTGCGAAAACACAAACTTGATTTATGGTATGTTGTAGACATTGACGCGAACCAGAGCGCAAAAGATGCAGTACTTAAATACAAGGCAATTGCTGAAGTAGAAACAGCAGAAACAGAGAAACAAAAAGTGTTATCTGATTACAATTTTAAGGCAATTAAAATTGATGGTAAAAAATCTTCTACAGCAGCTTCTTATTTTAATGATCCTAAATTGCCTGAACAATGGCATTATAATAACACGGGACAAACGGGATATCCAAACGGTTCTGATATTAATTTATTTAAAGCTTGGGATGTTGTAAAAGGGAATCCGGAAATTATTGTTTCGATTCATGATCAGGGAGTAGATATTGAGCATCCGGATTTAAAAGCAAACATCTGGACAAATCAAGCTGAGCTTAATGGAGTTGCCGGAGTTGATGATGACAAAAATGGTTATATAGATGATATTCATGGTTGGAATTTTGACAAGAATAGTGGAGCTATCGAAGCAGAACCTCACGGAACTCACGTAGCGGGTACAATATCTGCGGTAAACAACAACGGAATTGGTGTTTGTGGTGTTGCCGGAGGAAGTGGTAATAATGATGGTACAAAAATTATGTCGGTTCAGACTTTAGGAGGCGGAAGCTTTGAAGAAAGTTATATTTATGCGGCAAACAATGGATCTGTAATTTCTCAAAATAGTTGGGGATATACAGAACCGGGAAATTTTGACGAATCGATAAAAGAAGCAATAGATTATTTTATTGCCGAAGCGGGAGATTTTCCAAATAGTCCGATGAAAGGCGGGATCGTAATTTTTGCTGCAGGAAATAGTAATTCTGATGGAGATTGGTTTCCGGGGCATTATGAAAACACGTTATGTGTAAGTTCTATTGGACCAAACTGGGAAAGAGCAAGTTATTCTAATTATGGAACTTGGGTAGATGTTGCGGCTCCGGGTGGAGAAACTGAACTTGGATCAAAAAATGGTGTTTTAAGTACATTGCCAAAGAACCAATATGGTTTCTATCAGGGAACTTCAATGGCTTGTCCGCACGTTTCTGGTATTGCGGCACTTGCTTTGGCAAACAGAAAGAGTCAATTAACGCCTGAAGTTTTAAGAACTAAACTTGTAACTGGTGTTGTTGATATTGATTCTCATAATCCTGATTATGTTGGAAAGTTAGGTTCAGGTCATATAGATGCATTTTTGGCAATCCAGAATAATGCTGGAGTTGCACCAAATGCCATTACAGATTTGGCTTTGACTGGAATTGCACAGGAATTTGCCAATTTATCATGGACAGTTCCAGCAGATACAGATGATACAAAACCAGTTGATTTTCGTATTTATTATAGTACTTCGCCAATAACGAAGAGTAATCTGGCTTCGGCAAAGTATGATATTATTAAAAATACGGAGGAAGCCGGAACAACTATTACACATTCTATCAACGGACTTTTAGGTCTTACTAAATATTACTTTACGGTAATTTCTGGAGACAGATGGAACAATTTGTCGGAATTATCAAATATTGTTCAAGGCACAACCAATGCTGGACCAAAAGTAGCGGTTGATGATAATAGTAAAGACATTGTAATTAATGTTGATGCCAGCACTTCTTTTAAGGGAACACATGATATGACTGTCTTAAATAACGGTGAAGGTGTATTGAGATGGGAATTTTTAGCACGTCACAAAGAAACTGCTCTTTCGGCTTTTTCTGCAAAAAACATTAAATATCCTTCTGCAAAAACAACAAAAGTTGCTGGTGCAGTAAAAGTGGGTAGAACGAAATCTAAAATTGCAGCTTCATCAAAAAAAGCAGCAATTGAACCTTTTTCATTTACGCCACAAGATAAAAGTTATTGCAATAATCCAACAAACATTATTGGAGATGAGGATACTAGTATTCCAAATTCGGCTGCAACAAAATATGTTGTTAATGAAGCAGATGGTTTCAATTTAACACAAATTACATCGTATCTAAGAGTAGATCCGAAATTTGGACCTGTTGTGGTTGAAATTTATAAAGGAACTTCGCTAAACAAAGAAAATTTAATCTACGCACAGGAATACAATCCTTTTAGCGCTGCCGAAGGTTATACAACTATCAACTTAGAGGAGCAATTGTATTTTCAACAAGGAGAAACTTTTTGGGTAGTATTGCACATTCCGGCAGGAAGTCTTTATCCTTTAGGAATTGGTTACGAAAATACGGCTGAAGGATCAGATAATTGTTTTATATCTTTTGACGTAGGACAAACTTGGGGACCATTAAGTGCCGCTCTTGAAAGTAATGATTTTGCATGGTTCAATATTGCGAGCAGTCAAAATAAATATTTGGGGGAATATTTGACTCTAGATCCTACAAGTGGCGAAGTAAACGGAAATGCTACTGAAAAAACAGTTCTTTCTGCCGATGCTTCTAAATTGATAAATGGTACTTATTATGCAAATGCTATTTTAAAATCTAATGATGCTACAAACAGAGAATTAAAAGTTCCTGTTACTGTAAATGTATCAGGTCAACAACCAGTTCTTAAAGCTACTGAAAAACTAGATTTTTCAAGTGTTTTTCAAGGAAGTTCTAAAGAATTAGAATTCGTACTACAAAATACGGGATTAGGTAATTTTAATGATATTACGGCAAATATTTCTAATCCAAACTTTGAACTTATTGGTGGTTATCCAAATAAACTTTCGGCGGATAGCGAAGTAACACTTAAAGTGAAATATACACCAAACGCTACAGGAAACGATAATGGATTTTTGACTTTTACATCTACCAGCAGTCCTAAAACATTAAGAGTTATTTTGTTTGGAGTAAGTTCTGAACCTGCAAAAATCGTAGTTGATCCAATGACTCAATTGATCGATAATGTTGCATTGGGGGATAAAGTTACAGCATCAATTACTGTCAAAAATGAAGGTAAAGCTGCATTGAAATATTTTGTTCCAAAATACGATCAGTCAGGAACTAGTGATACATGGGAAGGCGGATATCATAAATACGGATATAAATATCGTACAAGCTTAGCATCAGAAACAGCTCCGATAGCGTATGATTATCAAGATATTTCAGGTACAGGAACAGATATTACTAATTATTTTAAAGCAGATGCATACAGATATTATCCTGTAGAAATGGGATTTGATTTTCCTTACTATGCTCAGAAAATGCAAAAACTGTTCATTGGTTATAAAGGTTTTACCACTTTTGATGATACCATAAATCCGGTTAATGAGCCAGCTTTAGACGGAGCGCCTTACTCGCCAAAAGGATATATTTCTCCTTTAGGAACTTTTGTTGAGTTGAGTAAAGGCGGTTCTATATATTATAAAGTAGAAGCAGACAGAGTTATTGTACAATATTCTAATCTTACTGATGGATATTCTGGAAATCTTAGTGCGCAAATGGTATTGTTTGCAGACGGAAATATTCGTTTTTACTATAACGACATTACTTTTCAGGATGATGCTTTAGGATATCTTAATATTCTTATGGAAGATTATGATCAGGTTGACGGAATTTTAGTAAGCAATTATAATAACCTAACAAAAATTTATTCTGGATTAGCTTTAGGTTTTGATTATCCGGGTCCGGATATGATTACTTCTATCAGTAATGCCGGAGGAATTTTATTGCCAGGCGAATCTGCTAAGATGGATGTTGTTATGGAAACAGCAGCTTTGCATGAGGGTACAATCAACAGATATGTAAATATTGTATCTACAGATCCGGTAAATACGCAGCTTAATCCTTTAATCCAAGTTAATATTACAAGTGGCGGTAAAGCAGAACTTGTCGTATCTGAAACAAATATTGATTTTGGAAATGTATTTCAGGGAGCTGTTGCTACAAGAAAATTTAGTATTAAAAATACAGGAACTACTGCTGTAACACTAACAGGTTTTACTTTAGACAATAATAAATTTCAGGTTACAGGCGAAACAAGTGCAACTATAGCGCCTGGGCTTATAAAAGTATACGACATTACTTTACCTACAGATGTAGTCGCTGATTTTGCAGATGTTTTACATATTAAAGATGATAAAGGAGGTAATTATACAATCGCACTTGCCGGAAAAGTTTTAGATCCTCCGGGAATAAAAGTTACTGATTTAAATTTGTTAACAGAGACTTTAGCGCACGGACAAACATCTAAATATCCTTTATTAATTGAAAATACTGGTAAAGCAGATCTTGAAGTAGTTGCAACAGGAACAAACTGGTTGACGATGTCAGTGCCGGTAAGTACTTCAGAAGCTATTCCAAACTTTACTTATAGTTATGAAATGTTTAATGACGGAACAAACTATCAATGGATTGATATTCGTAAAACAGGAACTCAGATATCAGTAGGTGCTGATTTAAATGATGTTAATGAATATTGGAAAACAAAGACACTTCCGTGGTCATTTAATTATTATGGAAAGGATTATACAGATATCCACATTGGTACAACTGGATTATTAACTTTTGATCAACCGACAGAAGCTCCTTCAATAATAGGAAACATGCCTACAGATCAATTGAAAACTGTTATTGCTCCGTATTGGGTATTTGGTGCTTTTGATACTACAACTTATCCAAAAGATGAGGTAGGAGTTTTCTATTACAGCGATAATGATAAAGTGATTATCTCATGGGAATATTTTGTGAATTTCTTTGGAGGAATGGGAGATCCAACTTCTGCTCAGATTATCATTTATAAAAATGGAACGATGAAGTTTCAATATAAAGTGAACGGATCTTTAGATCAAACTACAAATTTGGCTAGTATAGGTCTTCAAAACGGTGATCAGTCGGATTTTATAATCCTGTCCAATCATGCAAATGTAAATCACGGACAAGGTTTAGCTTATTTGATTAATCCTGCAAAAAAACATATAATTCCTGCTGGAACTACTTTGAATGCTCAAATAGATATCGATGCACGTAATATATATGCTGGAGAATATAACAGTAAATTAAAATTACGTACAAATGTTCCAAATCAGGAATTGCTTGAAAAACCAATTAAATTAACGGTAACCGGAGCACCAATTATTACTTCAAACTTAGAAGAAATAAACTATGGTGAAATAATGGTGAATCCTGAGGTAAGTTATACGCAAGAATTTTTAGTTCAAAATACAGGAGCTGAAAAACTTCAAATTTCAAAAATTTCAGTAGAAAGCAATTCAGCAGAATATACAATCGAAGCTTATGCTTATTTCACAAGTTGGTTTGGTGGAGGTTACTGGAGTTGGACCAATATTAATGATTTAGCGGGAAGCTACACAGCTATATTACCGGGTGAAAATTCTAAGTTCAGAATTACATATGCTCCAACAGCGGCTGGTTCTGTTAGTAATCATTTAGTTATCGAAAGTAATGCTACTGTAGCAAAAATGTTGATTCCGATAAAAGCCGAAGTTACATTACCACCAACTTTAGCGGTACAAACGACTGAAGTAAATAGTACTGTAAATTATATAACAGATACAGATACACAATATGCTGTTTTTGATAATAGTAAAGGTAATGGAGCTTTAAAATATGAATTGAGTATTGATTATTTAAGAAAAGCGGCAAGTGGTATTACTTCACGTCCGCAAGCAATGGCAAAAAAAGCAAAAATTGCCAAAGCCGATTCTATTGTAAAATCAAATCCTGCGCCTAAAGGTGGAGTTAGTGTTTATGCTGAACCAACGTTTAACAGAGTATTAAAGTACGAAGATAAAATGGCTGCAGATTCTCACTTTGGTTACGATGGAGGAGAACCTTTTACAACTGCAACCAGATTTAATGCAGGTAAGGACGGTTTTACATTATCACATTTTCAAACCTTTATGTTTGGTCTTGATAAACCAACAGGAACTATTGTTTACGAAATACGTGCAGGAGGAACTTCTGTAGCCGATGCAACAATAATAGATCAAGGTTCTGTTGATTATGTGTATGAAGGAGGTAAAACAGGGTCTTGGGTAACATTGCCAATTAAAGAACCTAAAGGACTTTATCCAAACGAAGATTTTTACGTTGTGATTACATATCCTTATGAAATGGCTTATGCACAAGGTTCTATGTCAGGAATTGTTGATACTCCAGGCAGATATACATTAAGTGATGGTGAGAAGTGGTATGATTTGCAAGCTTCAGATTTATATCCGGGTAATGGTTGGATGGTTAGAGCAGGCGAGGAGAATTTTACTTCAAATGCATGGGTTTCTATAAATGGACTTTCAAGCGGAACTATTGCTCCTGGCGGAAAAAAAGATGTTCAACTTGACTTTACTGCTGCAAATGGAGTTCGTGGAGATCAACACGCCGTTTTAAATGTAAGAACAAACGATCCTGTTAATAGTACAGGAAAGATTCCGGTAAAATTACACATTAATGAAGCACCAGTTTTCTCTAATGTACCTGTAGAAACTACAATTGTTAATGAAGCTTCAGAAGTAGTGGTGAAAATCGGCTTGACCGATAAAGAAGCTAATAAAATTACAGTTCAATCTGCTGATGCACCGGCATGGGCAACATTTGAATTGCTTAATGGAGAGCTTTCAGTAAAACTTGCTCCGGGTTATGAAACTGCAGGAACATATACATTGAATTACACTGCAACGGATGATCTTGGTGCAGCTACAGAAGCAAAATTAGAAGTTAAAGTATTAAAAACGAATCGTGCACCTGAAGTTATTAAGTCAGATGAATTGGTTTATTCTAAACTGAACTTTTTTGATGTGCGTCAATTTGGAGATTATTTTACAGATCCTGATGGAGATAAAATGACTTTTAATGCAACAGTAGCCAATGAAAATATTGCAACCGTAACAGTTGGTCAGGAATTGGGTCAATTTGTAGTAGAAACACATGCTGCAGGTGAAACAATCTTAACCTTGACTGCAACAGATGCTTTTGGTTTAAGTACCGTACAACAAATAAAAGTGACAGTTGTAAACAATAAAGCTCCTTTAGCACTTGGTGCACAAGCAATTTTGTTCAATAAATTGTCTGTTCAGGAAACCTTTAGTTATGATAAATATTTCAGCGATCCGGATGGTGATCAATTGACTTTTGAAGCTACTGTAGTAGATGGAAAGATTGCATCAATAGCGCCATCAGCAACTGGTTTTACAATAGAAAGCCTTTCTAACGGAGAAACTGAATTGATCTTGAAAGCTACAGATATTTATGGAGCAACTGCTGAACAACATGTAACAGTTATAGTAAACCAATCAGAAGTTATGGAACTTAATATATTTCCTAATCCTGTTGTAAATACAGTGAATATTAAATGGACAAGCCGTTGGGCTGGAGATGTTACTGTTGAGGTTGTAGCGCTAAATGGTGCAATTGTACGCCAGTTTAATATTGACGATGTACAACTTAAAACTTACAGCCAGCTAGATTTGAGCACTTTGCCAACGGGAGCTTATTTTTTACATGTTAGTGGAAAAGAAGGAACGTCATCAGTATTCAAATTTATCAAAAGATCAGGGGAGTAAATAATGAAATGAAATGATGTAGTGCGTTGCGGTACAAGTTTAGTGTTATGCAAAATTACATTTGGTATTAAATATTGTATCGCAAAACGCATTCAAATTTCAATCAAAAACAATTAATAGATACACATGAAAAAAATATATTTTTTATTTTCATTACTCTTTGGAGTTGGAAATTTACTCGCACAAGCACAAAATAGGCCAATTGTCACCGCAGTTCCTTTTTTGCAAGTTTCGGCAGATGCCAGAGCTTCGGGAATGGGAGATTTGGGAGTTGCGACTTCGGCAGATGTTTATTCGCAACAATGGAACGCGGCGAAATATCCTTTTGCCGAAAATAAATTAGGTATAGGATTGAGCTATACGCCATATATGTCTTCATTGTCAAATGATACAGGTTTATTGAACTTAAACTTTTTTAACAAGATCAATGAAAGAAGTGCATTTGCATTCAGTCTAAGATATTTTGGAATTGGAGAAACTGTATTCAAACAAAATGAAGATGATGCCGGACAAATAGTGAAACCAAATGAATTTGCTTTGGATGGATCTTATTCCTTAAAACTAAGCGAAAAGTTCGCAATGTCCGTTACAGGAAGATATATTCATTCGAATTTAGAACTTCAACAAGCTAATTCAGGCGGTCATGCAGCGGGTTCATTTGCTGTAGATATTGCAGGTTATTATCAAACTGAGGAAACTGCTTTTAAAAATTTTAATGGTATTTGGCGAGCTGGATTTAATGTTTCAAATCTTGGTCCTAAACTTAAATATAATGGAGATTCAGGATCTGACAGTTTTCTACCAGCAAATTTAAAAGTAGGAGGAGGTTTTGATTTTATTTTCGATCAGGACAATACATTGGCAACTTCTATAGAATTTAATAAACTATTGGTTCCATCACCACAGGACAATCAAACCAATGCTCAATATCAGGATGCAGGATTTGTAAAAGGAGCATTTAATTCTTTTACTGATGCACCTGGTGGTTTTGGTGAAGAATTAAAAGAAGTGACCTGGGCTGTTGGACTTGAATATGTATACCAAAAAGCTTTTGCTTTAAGAACAGGGTATTTTCATGAAAGCAGCGAAAAAGGAGATCGTAAATTTTTTACACTTGGAGCCGGATTTAAATACAAGAAAGCCAAATTTGATTTCTCTTACCTAAGTTCTGCAGCAAAACAGAAAACGCCATTAGATAACATGCTAAGATTCTCTTTGTCTTTTAATATTGGAGATAATCCAGTAACTAACATTGAAGAAAAAGAAAAACCGGCGAATTAATTTAATCAGTTAAATTTTATTCAAGAATGATATTAAAACCTCTAAATCTGATTTAGAGGTTTTTTTTATGAGAAAGCCAGATTTGATATAATCTTAACTCATATATTATGCATAACAAAGTTTAGGACTGTCTTTTTTAATTTTCTTTGATTAATGATTTAAAAAGTGAAATTAAAAAGACCATATTAAACTTGATGTTGATTGATTTCATAGATTTGTAGTAAATACCATAAAAACTTTTTTGTCATGCCAATTATTGAACAATCAGAATATGATTTCCCTTCTATTATTCATCGTAACAGGCATATTTCTACTATTTATGCTGCTTTATTCAAAAAGTTTGAAGTTCCGGAATATACTAGAGAAAAACATGAGTTAAGTGACGGAGATTTTATCAATATCGATTTTGTGATAAATGATTCTAAAAAAGCAGTGATTTTATGTCACGGTTTAGAAGGGGATTCACGCAGAACCTATAATAATAGCTGTGCGACTTATTTTCAGCAGAAAGGTTTTTCTGTTTTTGCATGGAACAATCGTACTTGTGGCGGAGAAATGAACCGGCTTCCCAGACTTTATCATCATGGAGCAGTTGACGATCTTGATGAAGTAGTTCAGTTTGTTTTGCGAAAAAATTTCGAAGATGTTTATTTAATTGGATACTCAATGGGAGGAGTTCAGCTTTTGAATTATTTAGGCTGGACCAAAATCGATAAGCGTGTAAAAGCAGCAGTTTCGATTTCAGTGCCAACACATATTGCAACAAGCGCAGAAGTACTCAAACAAGGCTTTAACAGAGTTTATTTAAAGAACTTTACAATAGATATTAAGAAAAAGCTGAAATACAAAGCCGCACAATTTCCTGATTTTATAAACAGTGATCAGATTGATAAAATTACTTCTTTTGATGAGGTTGATCAGTATTTTACAGCACCGTTGCATGGATTTGCGAGCCGTGATGACTATTATCATCGTGTTTCTCCTGAATTTTCTCTTAAAAATATTACCACTCCGGTTTTAATTATTAATTCGCTTGACGATCCATTTTTAGGCGAAAGATGTTATCCAAGAGCGATAGCGCAAGACAGTTCTTATGTTTATCTGGAAACTCCAAAATACGGAGGACATTGTGCTTTTCCATTACGCGATTCGACATATTCTTATGTAGAGAAAAGAGCTTACGAGTTTTTTGAATCTTGCAGACAGCCTGCATAACATTGTATCTTTTTATAAGTAAAATAAAACATAAAAAAAACAGCCCGATTAAGAGCTGTTCTTAGTCAACTCAAAAATGAGCTGTTCTTAATTGTGGGGGCAAAAAATTAACGCTGTAAAGAAGGAATCTGTTTTACAGTTTTGGCTTTGACTTTTTTAGCTTCAACATTGATTCGGTGTATTGTAGCTTTGCCATTTTCTATTATCTCCAGGAAATAAATTCCAGAGGAATAGCCTTCTAAACTAATTGTTGATGATATTTCTAAATTGGTTATTTCAGATTCTCTTGCGTAAACTAAATTGTAATTTTGATCAAAAATATTAAAAAATGAATTTTCGGCATTGGCCAGATTAAAGTCTGTTACTTTCCCGTTTCCGGTTGCTATAGTCAGAATGTAATCGCGTGGGCCTTCATCAGCATAAGTATAAATTGATGATAGTAATAAGTCACCAATTAAGACTGTTTTGCTAAATTTTGTCATTCTTTAAATGTTTGATTGTCAGTTATAAACGAGGGTGCAAAATTAGAAAAGAATTTCAATTTTTCGCAAGAAATGATGTTTTTTATCGGTGTAAATTGTTGAATTATAAATATTTAGGTGTTTGTATTAAAATATGTGCAGATAGTTTAAGTATAATTGTTTTTTTATATTGTTTATGTAAAAAAATCCTGTAAAAAATAGAAACAAAAAAAATCCGAAATTCATTGCTTTTTAGTTGTATTGCAATCAGATTTGTTTTTAAATGTAAAATATCAATCAAAAACTGTCTGGAACTATAGACAATAGAGTTTTGTCGCTTGAGTTTTTAATTTTTAAGTTTCTTTATTTTTAATAATGTATATGATGATTATAACTTGTTTAGATAAAATAAAAGTTTAATTTTACTTTTTATATATTGCCTTCTCGCTTGTCGTTACAAAATAATCCTTCCTAATTATTTTGACAGGTTGTGGGTCTAAGAAGGTATTTTTTTTGAAAACTCATTTTCATTTACATAAACTCGTAATTTCATGTATCAATTTGTAAAATATACTTTGATGCTTTTCGTAGTATCATTAAGTTTAGTTTCCTGTAAACAAAAACAGGGAAATAAAATCAAAGTTGGATTTTCTCAAGCTATGACTACTGATGATTGGCGCAAACAAATGAACAGCTCCATTAAAATAGAAGCTTCATTGCGTCCGGAAGTAGATCTAAGGATTAGCGATGCCAATAATAATGTCGAGAAACAAATCGAAGACATAGAAAGATTTATCTCTAATAAAGTAGATGTTATTATTGTATCTCCAATTCAATCTAAACCTTTGACTGCCGTTGTAGAGAAATCTATTAGAGCTGGAATTCCGGTTTTGGTAGTAGATAGAAAAATTGAAGGAGAAAAATATACGGCTTATCTGGGAGCAGATAATATTGAAATTGGAAGAATTGCTGGCAGATATATTGTTTCGCATAGTAAAGGTTCCGGTAAAATTATTGAAATTACCGGAGCAAATGGTTCGTCTCCTGCATATGAGCGAAGTCTTGGTTTTGAGCAGATTATTAATGAAAATAAGCGCTTCAAAGTCGAGAATATTATTCATGGCAATTGGGAAGGAGAATCTGTTAAAGAACCTTTGAAAGCAATCCTTTTGCAAAATCCTGACATTGAATACATTTTTGCTCATAACGACCGAATGGCGTTAAGCGCTTGGGAAACTGCTAAAACTCTGGGATTAGAAAAGAAAATTAAATTTATTGGAGTTGATGGTTTAAATACAGTAAATGGTGGAATTGAATTGGTGAAAAGCGGCGTTCTTGACGGAACCATTTTATATCCAACAGGCGGAAACGAAGCCTTGAAATTGGCCTTGAAAATGTACAATAAAGAGGCAATTGCTAAAAATAATATTCTAAATACCATTGTAATAGATAAGAATAATGCTGAGATTATCGAAAACCAAATGGATAAAGTCGATCAGCAACAAACCGTTATTGAGTCACAGCAAGGAGCTATTAAAGTGCAGGAAAGAGAATATGCTTCACAGAATAATCTGGTTCGATTACTGAGTTTTTTCTTAGTGATTATTCTGAGTTTGACGATTTACAGTATTTATTCGACTATTTCTATTTCAAGAAAGAAAAAACAACTCGAAACTATTAATCAAACGGTGATTGATCAGAATAATGAAATTCAGGAAATGGCAAAAATTGCTCAGAGAAGTAATGAAGCCAAATTGAATTTCTTTACTGGACTTTCGCATGAATTTAAAACACCCATAACTTTGATTATGAGTTATGTGGAATCATTAATTGAAAATGAAAAAATTAAAGGAACGGCCCTTATCGATGAGGTAAAATTAATTCATAAAAACTCGAACAGATTACTCCGATTAATAAATCAATTGCTTGACTTTAGAAAAATTGAAGAACAAAAATTCACTTTAAGGGCTTCAAATACTAAGCTTTATGATTTTACAAACGAAGTAATGACCAATTTTAAAGGAGAAGCTTCCCGCAGAAATATTGATTTTCAGCTAATTTGCAAAAATAAAAGTCTGGAATTATTTATTGATAGAGGATTGATGGATAAAGTATATTTTAATTTGCTTTCAAATGCCTTCAAGTTTACGCCTGATAATGGAAAAATTACCATTTCGATTGTCGAAAATCAGGACAATACCGTTAAAATTGGTTTTAAAGATTCAGGAATAGGAATTCCTGAAAATGAACTTTCAAATGTTTTCAATCCTTTTTTCAGAGCATCAAACAATAATAAAAACAGTTCCGGAATTGGGCTTCATTTATCTAAAGAATTTGTGCTTTTGCATCAGGGTACAATCGAATTAAAATCAAAACAAGGAAGTGAATTTGTGATTACTTTACTAAAAGGAAACAGTCATTTACAGACTTCTGAAATGATCAATAAAGCGGAGAATCTAAATATAGCTGCAAATTTAATCACGGATAATTTAGATATAGAATCAGATCTAAATGAAGTAAATGTAATTTCTGATACTGAAAAACATACTCTTTTGGTTATAGAAGATAATATAGATTTGGTTACCTTTTTAAAAAATAAATTATCAAACGAATATCTGGTTTATACTTCTGACGGAAGTGATGCTATTGAAAAAGCAATGGAAATTATTCCTGATATTATCATTTGCGATATTAATTTGGTGGACAAAGACGGCTATGAAATCAGTAAAGAACTGAAAAAAGACTTACGCTCTTCGCATATTCCAATTATTATTTTGACAGCACAAAGCAACAAAGAATCTGTCCTGAAAGGATTGCAAAGCGGAGTAGATCAATATCTTACAAAGCCTTTTAGTTTGTCTATTTTAAAGCAATCCATTTCTAGTTTACTTTTCAACAGAGAAAAACTACGTTATTATTATACCAATAATATTTATCGTGTTGAACCCGAATCTAAATTTGGAAATCAGGAACAATCATTTATTACCAAAATGAATGAGATTATTAAGAAAAATGTAGAAAACCCTAAATTTTCTGTTGAAGATTTAGCCGATAAATTAGGCGTTTCAAGAGTTCAGTTGTATCGAAAGGTAAAAGCAATCATTGGAATTAACATCAGCGATCATATCAATAATGTAAAATTAGAGAAAGCAGCAGAGCTTTTGAAGTCAAATGAGATGAATATTTCTGAAATTGCTTACTCACTTGGATTCTCTTCTCCAAACTATTTTTCTACAGCTTTTAAGAATAAATTTGGAATTTCACCAAAGGAATACAAATCTTCAAATTAGTATTGGTATAAAGTTGATATAAATTAAGTATCAATTTTATACTTCATGTAACAAAATCGAAACTACAAGGTTTTCGTAAATAAATTTTAATTCCCCTAAAACCTTATAAATAAAGGTTTTAGGGTTTAAGTGTCAAACTATCAATAATTATAGAATTAAATTGTAACATCATTAAAAATAAGTTGTTTTTTTTGCGGATATCTTAGCAACAAGTTTTTAATACATCTACAATGAATAAGATATTGATTTGGTCTGTTACTGCTGCACTGGCAGGTTTTCTATTCGGTTTTGATACCGTAGTTATTTCGGGAGCTGATAAACAATTGCAGCTTCTTTGGCATTCTTCTGATGCTTTTCACGGATCCGTTGTTATGGCAATGGCACTTTGGGGAACTGTTGTAGGTGCTATTTTTGGAGGAATTCCAACCAATAAAATAGGTCGAAAAAAGACTTTATTCTGGATTGGAATTTTATATTTCATTTCTGCTATTGGTGCCGCTTTTGCAAATGACCCTTATATTTTTGCCGCTTTTAGATTTATCGGAGGTTTAGGTGTTGGAGCTTCAACAATTGCTGCTCCCGCTTATGTTTCAGAAATTGCTCCTGCAGACAAACGTGGCCGACTCGTAGCTTTGTATCAGTTTAATATTGTATTGGGAATTTTAATCGCTTTTATATCAAATTACTTTTTAAAAGATATTGGCGAAAATGCGTGGCGTTGGATGGTAGGAGTACAAGCAATACCATCATTCATTTACATTCTGTTTATTTTGACAATTCCTGAAAGTCCAAGATGGTTATTGTCTAAAAATCGTGATGAAGAAGCGCGTAAAGTATTATTCAAGATAGATCCAACCGCAGATCTCAAAGATATCATGGACGATTCCAGAGAAAATGGCGTTACCAAACATGAAAATATCTTCATGAAAAAATATCGTTTTCCTCTAATTCTGGCATTTTTAATTGCATTTTTCAATCAGTTTTCAGGAATCAATGCCTTTTTATATTATGCACCAAGAATTTTTGAAGAAGCAGGTTTAGGACAAAACACAGCTTTATTGAGCAGTATCGGAATCGGAATTACAAATCTTATATTCACTTTAATCGGAGTGGCATTAATTGACAAATTAGGAAGAAAGTTGTTAATGTACATTGGTTCAGTCGGATATATTATTTCTCTGGGATTAGTTTCTGCTTCTTTTTATTACAATTGGGGAGGATTATCCGTTCCTGTTTTCCTTTTCTTATTTATTGCTTCACATGCGATTGGTCAGGGAGCAGTTATTTGGGTTTTCATCTCAGAAATTTTCCCTAACCATATTCGCGCCTCTGGACAAGCTTTTGGAAGTTCAGTACATTGGGTTTTGGCAGCCATAATTCCATCTTTAATTCCAATGTTATTCTCAGAAATTGGACCAGATGTCGTATTCTTAATTTTTACATTAATGATGGTATTGCAATTGCTGTTTGTAGCGTTTATGATGCCGGAAACTAAAGGAATTTCTTTAGAAGTATTGAGTGAAAATCTAACCAAAAAAAATATCAAAAAAAATGAAATCAAAGAAACATCTACCGCTGGCATTTTATAGTGCTTTAATTATAGCAATAGGAGGTTGTAAACCATATTCGGCTGTTGCACAAACAACTGAGGTTTCATCATCGGTTGCGACAGAAGAACAAATGTATCGTCCTAATTTTCACTTTACACCAAAAAAAGGCTGGATGAATGACCCGAACGGGATGTTTTATGCAGACGGAAAATATCATTTATTCTACCAGCATTATCCTAACGGAAATAAATGGGGACCGATGCATTGGGGACATGCAGTAAGCAAAGATTTAATTAAATGGGAAGAGCTGCCAATTGCAATTTACCCGGATAACGATAAATATATTTTTTCTGGAAGTGCTGTTGCAGATCTCAACAATACATCAGGTTTAGGTATTGGAGGAAAAGCTCCAATTGTAGCGATTTATACGCTGCATAATATGACAAAAGAAAAAGAAAACAAAATCGATGTTGAGCAGCAGGATATTGCATTCTCAAATGACAATGGTATTACATGGCAGAAATTTGAGGAAGGAAATCCTGTCGTGAAAAACCCTGGAATTCGAGATTTTCGAGATCCAAAAGTGACTTGGGATCAAACGCATAACCAATGGATAATGGTTTTGGCAGCACAAGATCGTTCTCAGTTTTACAAATCTAAAGATCTTAAAAACTGGGAATATTTATCTGATTTTGGAAAAAATATTGGAGCTCACGGAGGTGTTTGGGAATGTCCTGATTTCTTTGAGATAAAAGTTCAGGGAAGCAATGAAACCAAATGGGTTTTAATTCAGAGTTTAAATCCGGGTGGAGCAAATGGAGGTTCAGGAACACAATATTTTATTGGAGATTTTGATGGAACGAAATTCACATTAGACTCAAATTTTGCCAACAGAGTTGAGAAAGAAAAAGCAGTTTGGATAGATTACGGAAAAGATAATTATGCCGGAGTTACCTGGAATAACGTTCCAAACGCTGACGGACGAAGATTGTTTATTGGCTGGATGTCTAATTGGGATTATGCACAAGATGTACCAACAAATGCATGGAGAAGCGCTACGACAATTGCTCGCGAAATTCAGTTAATCAAAAAAGGAAATGACTATAGTTTAGTTAGTAATCCGGTAAAAGAAATCAATAAATATGTTGCTAAAACAATCAAAGGCAAAAGTTTAAAAGGAAAAGGGAAACTCTCGATCCCGGAAGCTGGAAAAATTGATTTAACTCAGGCAATTATTGATTTTAATCTGAAAAACTTAAAACAAGATACTTACACTTTTACACTTTCAAATGATAAAGGTGAGTCTTTGGCTTTTGGAATAAATAATTCAGATCATTATTTATTTGTGGATCGTTCGAAATCCGGAAAAAATGATTTCTCTGAAAAATTTGCTTCCACAACCACCAAAGCGTCTTTAGATGGAAATCAAAAAGAAGGCGTTTTTAAAATCATTTTAGACAAAACATCTATTGAAATATTTTACAATAATGGCGAAAAAGTGATAACAGAAATCTTTTTCTCAAGCCAGCCTTTTACAGCTCTTTCCGTTTCTTCAAACCAAGGAATAGAATTGAATAATCTCGTAATTAACCAATTAAATATAAACTAGACTAACAACCAAAACCACTAACTATGAAAAACAAGATTATTTATTTTCTTTTTTTCTTCTTTCCAATGCTGATTATGACGGCGCAGGAAAGCGGAATAAAAGGAACGGTAATTTCGTCTGATGATGGAATGCCACTTCCGGGAGCAACCGTACTTATTTCCGGAACGAATACGAGTACGGTAACAGATTTTGATGGAAATTTTTCTTTCCAGAATGTAAATTCAGACGCAGTAATTGTTGTTTCTTTTATTGGATATGCGCCACAATCCATTTCAATTAAAGGACAAAAAACATTAAGTGTAACTTTAAAAGTAGATAATAATCAGCTAAATGAAGTTGTTGTAACAGGATATTCAAAGCAAAAGAAAACGGATATCACCGGAGCAGTTGCGGTAGTAAACATGAAGGAAGTCATGAAACAACCGGAACCGAATCCTATTAAAGCGCTTCAGGGAAGAGTTGCCGGAGTGAAAATTTCGTCTGACGGATCTCCCAGCGGAGGAAACACAAAAGTTGTGATTCGCGGAGTAGGAACTTTAAACAACACAGATCCTCTTTATGTTATTGACGGAATGCCAACTAAATCCGGAATGCATGAATTAAACCCAAATGATATTGAAACAATTCAGGTTTTAAAAGATGCTTCTTCGGCTAGTATTTATGGTTCTCGCGCCTCAAACGGTGTAATTATTATTACAACCAAAAAAGGAAAAGAAGGTAAAATGAGAATTAATTTTAGCACTTATACCTCAATATCAGATTATTCTAGAAAACAAGAAGTCCTAAATGCTAATCAATTTGGTCAGGCTTTATGGCAGGCAAATATTAATGACGGATTAAATCCAAACAATAATAATTTGCGCTATCAATTTGATTGGTCAGTAAATAATGGCAAACCACAATTAAACAAAGTATTGGTTCCTGAATATTTAGATGCTGCTCAAACATTGAGAGCATCAAATACAGATTGGTACGATGCAATTTCGCAAACCGGAGTAGCAAACTCTTATGATTTATCGCTTTCTAATGCATCAGACAAAGGAAGTTATGTTTTTTCTTTGGGGTATTATGGAAATGAAGGTGTTGTAAAAACGACTGATTTTGAAAGAATTTCGGCTCGTATGAATGGTTCTTATAAGTACTTTGACGGAAAATTGGTTATTGGGGAAAACTTTAGTTTCAACCGTACTAATGAAATTACAGATCCAGGTGTTTTAGATCCTGCGCTTCGTGCTTTGCCAATAATTCCGGTGCATACTGTTGACGGAAAAGGCTGGGGCGGACCTGTTGGCGGAATGAATGACAGACAAAATCCTGTTCGTCTTTTAGAATACAACAAAGACAATAAATACGATTATTTACGTCTTTTTGGGAATATGTATGCCGATTGGGAAGTCATCAAAAACCTTCATATCAAAAGTAGTTTTGGTATTGATTATGGGTTTTATAAAAAACGCACTTTACAAAGAAGTTATAAGTCAGGTTATTTGCAAAACGACCAGACATCTGTTACCATTGATCAATCTGTAAGTGATAAATGGACGTGGACAAATACGGCTATTTATAGTTTGAATTTCGGGAAAAGTAATTTGAATTTGATGGCAGGAACAGAGATGTACAAAGACATTTATGACACGACAACTTTGCGTAAAAATGACTTTTTGATCGAAACACCAGATTATATGTATCCTGATGCAGGAACCGGAGAATCGTTTACAAGCGGAACTTCAACAACATATTCATTACTTTCTTATTTTGGAAAAGCAGATTATGAATTTGACAATCGTTATTTACTTTCGGCAACTATTCGTCGTGATGGATCTTCTCGTTTTGGAAAAAACAATCAATTCGGAACTTTTCCGGCAGTTTCGGCAGGATGGAGAATTAGCAATGAAAATTTCATTAAAAATAATGCGCCTGTTTTCTCTGATTTAAAATTAAGAGCAGGATGGGGACAAACCGGAAATCAGGAAATTAGTAATACTGCCGTTTATAGTTTGTACCTGGCAAGTTATGCAGGCGGAAGCCCAACTTGGGCAACTTCTTACGGAACCGCATATGATATTGCAGGAAACGGAAACGGTTTACTTCCGTCAGGTTTCATCGCAACGCAATCTGGAAACGATGATTTAAAATGGGAAACGACTACACAAACTAATATCGGTTTGGATTTTGGATTGTTCAAACAAAAACTGAGTGGTTCTGTAGATTATTACATCAAAAAAACAGATGATATTTTGGTATTGCCACCTTATTTAGGAGTAATTGGCGAAGGAGGAAATCGTTGGGTAAATGGTGCTTCAATGCAAAATGAAGGATGGGAATTTACTTTGGGCTATCATGACGAAACTTCTTTTGGATTGAAATATGATATTTCGGCCAATGTTTCATCAAACAAAAACAAGATTACAAAATTGCCGGATGAAGTAAAAAATAATTATGGTGGAGACGGATTAAACGACAATATTTTAGGTCGTCCAATAAATTCCATGTATGGTTATGTTACAGATGGATTATTTAAAAGTCAGAACGAAGTAGACAACTCGGCTATTCAGGAAGGGAAAGGCCTTGGAAGAATTCGTTACAAAGATTTGAATGGAGACGGAACCATTACAGATAAAGATCGTACTTGGATAGGAAATCCAAATCCGGGTTTACTTTATGGAATTAATTTAGGTTTAGGGTATAAAAACTGGGATTTTACAACTTTCTGGGAAGGAGCAAGTAATGTTGATGTCATTAATAATACCAAATACCAAACTGATTTCTGGAGTGTTGACGACGTTGGTTCTAACAAAGGAACACGTTTGCTTAATGCGTGGTCTTTAGATAATCCAAATTCAACTATTCCTGCTCTAACTACAGTAGATAGAAATGCAGAGTCTAGATTTTCAACTTATTATGTAGAAAACGGAAGTTATTTAAAACTTAGAGTTTTGCAATTTGGATACAGTTTACCAAAAGATTTATTGAAAAAAATAAATTTCGAAAGCTTTAGATTTTACATCAGCGGACAAAATTTATTGATCATTGATGCTAAGAGTTTTACTGGTGTAGATCCTGAAAATGCAGGATTTGGATATCCACAGCCAACCACTTTTACGGCTGGACTTAATTTTACCTTATAATAAAAGTTTAAATCTAAAGACATGAAATCGCCATGATTCGCAATTGCAAATTATAATGAAGAATGGCGATTCCATATTCCAATAAAAAACAAATATTATCTACATATGAAAAAGATACTATATATAACAGCTTTTTTAGTACTTGGAACCGTTGTTTCCTGTTCTGATTTTTTGGAAAATAATCCTCGCGGCGTTTTATCTGAAGAAGATATTGTAACACCACAATCAATAGAAGGATTTATGAATGCTGCCTACGCACAATTGGGCAATGATCATTATGACTCGCCATACAGTTTATGGCCATTTGGAAATGTACGTTCTGATGATGCGTACAAAGGTGGAAGCGGAACTAATGATATTCAGGATTTTCACTTTTTTGAAGTTTCGAATAATATCAGACCTGATTTTGGAGAGTTAGATTCTTTTTGGTACATCAGTTATGTTGGAGTTTCAAGAGCCAATAAAGCTTTGAAAGCATTAGAAAAAATTTCAGAAGCGGACTATCCATTGAAGAAAACTCGTATGGCCGAAATGCGTTTTTTAAGAGGACATTTTTATTTTATGCTGAAAATTATGTTTAGAAATGTTCCTTATATCACCGAGGATATTCCGGTTGAGGATTATAAAACCATTTCGAACAAAGCATTATCAAACGAACAGCTTTGGGATAAAATAGCAGAAGATTTTCAGGCTGCAGCCGAAAATTTACCGGAAATACAACCGCAAGTAGGACGCGCAACTCAAAAAGCAGCTTATGCATATCTGGCAAAAACTCGTTTGTATCAGGCTTATACGCAAGATGAAACATTTACCGTTACAGGAATCAATCAGCAGCATTTGCAACAAGTAATTGCAGCGACAGATAAAGTAATTGGAAAAGCAACTTTGGAACCTGATTTTGCGAATAACTTTTTACCTGGAAATTATGAGAATGGTCCGGAATCTATTTTTTCAATTCAGTTTTCAGACAATGACGGAACTTTATACGGAAGATTAAATTTTTCAGATGTGCTATCTACGCCTCAAGGTTTAGGATGTTGTGATTTTCATAAACCAAGTCAAAACTTAGTAAATGCTTTTAAAACCGGCACTAATGGTTTACCTGAATTTGATACTTATAACAATCAGGATTTTGATTATAAAAACATAGATGCAAACACAGTCGATCCTAGATTATATCATACTGTAGCAATGCCGGGACTTCCGTATAAATATGATCCTGAATTTTTGTACGTAGAAGCTTGGGTAAGATCTCCGGGAACTTATGGATATTTTGCTTCATTAAAAGAAAATGTAGCGCCTACTTGTAGTTGCGTAGTTAATATTGATCCATTTTATGGAAACTCAAAAAACAGAATTCAAATTCGTTATGCTGATGTGATTCTAATGCGTGCCGAAGCCTTAATTGAATTAGGAAGACAAGCCGAAGCATTACCATTAATTAATCAAATCAGAGAAAGAGCCGCTCAAAGTACAGGAAGACTTCCGTATGTCAGCAATTTCAAAATTAATACTTATGTAGATGGAAGCAATTGCAACTGGACACAGGATTTTGCCCGTAAAGCTTTGCGTTGGGAACGTCGTTTGGAATTGGCTATGGAAGGAAGCCGCTTTTTTGATCTTGTTCGTTGGGGAGTTACAGACGAAGTGATGAATCAGTTTTATACCGAAGAAAAAACAAAACGCACCTATTATCAAGATGCCTTTTTTGATAAAAATAAAGAAGAATATTGTCCGATTCCGTTGAAACAAATCAATTTCAGTCAGGGATTATACAAACAAAATCCAGGTTACTAATCTTTAAAAATCATTAATATGAGAAAACATATAAATAAATATTGGATCAAAGTATCTGCAGTATTGGCGATGATTTTTTTAATTACTGCCTGCGAGAACAGTTTTGAAAATGGAGGTTTTGAGGTCAATTCACCTTCCAATGTCACTTCTTTTAAAATAAAAGGAGTTTCAGGACAAATCGATCAAAAAACCGGAGCAATTAATATAACAATGCCTTATGGTTCAGATATTACAGCAGTAACACCTGAAATTGTTTTGCAAGCCGGAGCAACATCAAATCTTGATCTGACAAAACCAATTAACTTTACCAGTCCTGTAAAATTCAGAGTAGTAAACGGTAATCTGTATAAAGACTATACCGTTACGACAGTAGTTTTGAGTCCAATAAAAAGTTTTACCATTAATGGAGTTGCAGCAACAGTCAATGATATAAGTAAAACCATTACAATGACTTTGCCTGAAGGCACAAATCTAAAGGCATTAAAACCGGTAATAGAAGTAACAGAAGGAGTTTCTATTTCACCGGCTTCAGGTGCAACGATTGATTTTAGCAATGCAGTAACTTTTTTAATAACAGCTAACGGAAAAAGCGTGAATTATACTGCTAATGTCGGAGTTCCGGTAACAGGATTAGTAGTAGCATTTTTAGGAACCGCCACAACAAGAGCTGAAATTACAAACATGGATGAAATTACAGCCGCTGATTGGTTCTTTTCGACTTTTAGCGGAGCGAAATATATTTCATTCGATAGTATTCAAAACGGAACTGATTTAAGTGATGTTGATGTAATCTGGTGGCATTTTGATTCCGCAGCAAATTTACCTGCAATTGCTTACAAACCTGCCGTTACAAGCGCTTTAAAGAGTTTTAGAGCAAACGGAGGAAATTTACTTTTGACATCTTTTGCTTCTCAATATGTAGATGCTTTAGGAATTGTTCCTTCAGGAAAAGGACCAAACAATGTTTTTGGAGATTTTCCTCCAAACGGATTTGTGGATGGAAGCTCTTGGGGAATGTCATTTGTAGGGCATGAGAATCATCCAATTTTTGAAGGATTGACAACTTATGAAAGCGGAAAAGCCAATTTATTACAAAGTGGAACTTTCAGATTAAATCATACTGCTTGGTGGTTTGTTCCGGAATGGGGCGGATATGTTAACGGAGAAGGCTGGAGAAATCAAACCGGAGGAACCAATTTAGCAAGTGAAGCCTGGGATAATAATCTTGACGGAAGAGTTACCATTGCAGAATTTCCAAACACTGGAACCAATAAAAATGTAGTCGTGATTTCTATGGGTGCATATGATTGGTATAATGAAACCAATAGTAGTGGTGTACCAAGTCAGGCAAATGAATTTATTAATAACATTAAGCTTTTGACACAAAACAGTATCAATTATTTGGCTAAAAATTAATCACTTTTGAAATCAACAAAATGAAATATAAAAATATAATCACAATAACATCTATCTTCTTTTCGCTTGTTTCCTGTAGTCAGGACGATAAGTATATTGGAGGATCGATCTCGGGAGGTGCTTCTGAAATATCCAGTGTTTTTCCTGTTCCGCCTTCACAATGGATGGGAGCAGCTGATCCGTATTATAGCGCTGGTTATACAGGTGATATTATGCCTTTTTTCGATAATGGAAAATTTCATATTTATTTTTTGCACGATGCACAAAACAAGCCAGCAGGAAAAGGTTTTCATGATATCCATGAATATTTAAGTACAGATCTGGCTCATTTTACCTACGAAGGGCAAATGATTCCATATGGAAAAACTACAGATCCTGATTTTGCCATTGGTACAGGATCAGTAGTAAAAGTCGGTAATCTTTATTACTTTTATTATACAGGACATAATGAGACACCAGCTTTTGTTCAGTCCAATGCAAGAGAAAGTGTTTTGTGCGCTACAAGCAGTGATTTGAAAAACTGGACCAAAATTTCTGATTTCAAAATCACAGCTCCAACAGGGTATTATAACTATGATTTTAGAGATCCGCATGTGTTTTATAATGACGAGTTAAAAAAATATTCAATGTTAGTAAGCACACAAACAGAACCGGGAAGAAAAGCAGTTTTGTTACATTATACAAGTGATAATCCGGCTTTGGGAAAATGGGAAGTTCAGACACCAATTTATACAACTACTCCCGAGGATAATTATTTAATGATGGAATGTGCCGATATTTTTAAAATGGGAAATTATTGGTATTTGATTTTTTCTGAAAATTGGAGTGGTAGTAAAGGAACACATTATAGAATATCTACTTCTATTAATGGACCATGGACAAAACCACAAAATGACAGAATCGACGGTGAATATTTTTACGCCGGAAAAACAGCTTCAGACGGAAATAAAAGATATGTTTTTGGATGGAATGCCAGAAAAACACCAGAGAATGATTTAGGAAATAAAGATTGGGCAGGCAATATGGTTATTCACGAGCTCATTCAAAAATCTGATGGAACTTTAGGAACACAGGCAATACAAACAGTAAAAGATCTGTTTTCTAAAAAGAAAAAGACTGTTGAAGTCGATGCGATTTCAGGAAATGCAGTCGCAAATAATGGAACTTATACCTTATCAGGTGCAGCACAAAAAGCGATGGTAACATTTAAGCCAATTGGTAAAAAGGCAAAAATAAAAGCTGAGGTTTTATTATCAGATGAAAACGGAACTGCAGGATTTGTTTTTCATACCAATGATACAGGAAGTTATTATAAAATTGTTTTTGATGTAGCCCAAAATCGGGTTGTTGGATACAATTCGGCAGGTCAGGAAACGACGAGTTTGCCTTTTCAGTTTCAGACGAATGTCAAATACAATGTTGAAATCATTACCGAAGGAAGTGTGACAGTACTATATATAAATGGACAAACAGCATTGACAAATCGTATTTATGGCAGAGACAAAAACAAATGGGGATTAGTATCAGAAGGACAAAACGCAGTATTTACAAATCTTGAGGTTACACAGCCTGAATAACAATAATATAAAATAATTTTAGAATGAATAACGGAAAAAATCTTAAGGCGGTGGCTTATGGAGAAGTACTTTGGGATGTTTTTGCTGGCGAAAAAAAAATTGGCGGAGCACCTTTAAATGTAGCGCTGCGAATGAAAACATTTGGCTGCGATACAACCATGATCAGCTGCGTAGGAAATGATGAAGATGGTAAAGCAATTAAAGAACAGGTAAAAAGTTTGGGACTTGAAACAGATACAATTGTAACTTCAGAAGATTTCGCGACAGGTTTAGTGAATGTTACTTTAAACGATCGCGGATCGGCAAGTTATGAAATCAATTATCCATCCGCTTGGGATAAAATTGTATTGAATGATTTGGCAAAAAAATCAGTTCAAGAAGCAGATCTGCTAATTTATGGGAGTTTGGTTTGTCGTGATAAAGTTTCGAGAGACACTTTAAAAGAACTGTTGAAGACAAAAGCCTATAAAGTTTTTGATGTCAATTTAAGAAAACCTCATTATACATACGAAATTCTGGAGGAATTAATGAATTCTGCAGATTTTATTAAGTTTAATGATGAGGAGTTGTTAGAAATTGCTAAAGCAATGCAATCACCATTTGAAAGCCTGGAAGAAAACATGCACTTCATCGCAGAGAAAACCAAAGTAAGTGATATGTGTGTCACCAAAGGAAAACATGGAGCATTACTAATGTGGCAGGGAAAACTTTATAATAATGGAGGTTATCCGGTCAAAGTAGTTGATACAGTTGGAGCGGGCGATTCTTTTTTGGCAGCTTTAATCACATCTTTGCTTACTAAAAAAGCACCGCAAGATTCAATTGATTTTGCATGTGCGATCGGAGCCTTAGTTGCTGAAGCACCAGGAGCAAATCCGGAAATTTCACCTTCTAGAATTGAGAGTTTGATGGGGAATTAAAATAAAAGCTGATTTGCAGTTAGATTTTATATTTCTAAAAAATGATTATTATTTAAAGAGCAGTTATATAAACTGCTCTTTATTTTTATTCGCTTCTATATTTTGAAGATACACCCTACCGGAAAGATCAATTGATGAGAATTTTAATTTTCTTAAAAATTCCTTTATAGAGGTTCTGGAATCCTTATGATCTGCTATAAAAAATATCTCTTCCCTATCTTTTTGTTGTATGCATATATTGTTCGATTTTAAATTAACCGGATTGAATAATTTTACAACATGAGCCTCAGGAAATAAAGCAGCTGTCGTTTTATAAGTCATAGCATTAGTAATGCCCGATAAGAGCAACTGAGGATCAAATATCAAACCGCTGGTATGAACGATTAATTTTCCCGTCATATCTGGTAAGTTCTGTTTTAGTTTCTCCAAATCATCTTTAGGAATAAATAATACTATTATTTCTGTAGCAACAGCTTCCTGAAGAGAACCTAGTTGAATATTTGTTCCCATTCTTTCAACAACATCTCTCACAAGATTATTCCCTTTAGGATTATATATTATAACCTCATATCCCGCGCGCGCAGATCTCAAGGCTAATTCCATCGTAAGACTACTGATTCCTATAATTCCAATTTTCATAATCTTTGGGGTTTAATTATTATCTCTTTAATAGAACTTAAGAATGCTCCTTATATATAGATAGAATGCAGCTTAGTTTTGGTTTTTTGAAATACAGTTAAATTTAGCACAATTACTTGGTTTATTATCAGGTATTTATACTTGTTTTGAATCTTTTTTGTGTTTTAATTCGTTTTGAAGGCTTTATAAATCATCATTAATAATTGGCTTAACAACAATTAAAATATTAAGGATACATATATAAGTAGAAATTCGCACTCCTTATATATAAGGAAGAATATGATCCCACAACCCGACAGGTTTTCAAAACCTGTCGGGTTTATTTTTGGTACCTATTATATAAGACAAACTTTCATCCATCTAAATGAACCGAAGGTTCAGAAGAAGCATTATTGGAATTTGGACTCGAGCGCTAGCGAACAGGCGAAGCAATTTCAAAAATTGGAATTTAAATAAAGTTTAGGAGCTATTTCCCGCTATCCGCTCCAATCTTTTGCTTTTTAAAGAAAAAAGCAAAAGGATTTCCACTACTATCGGGGCTAGGGCAGAGGCTTTCAGAAGAAAATAAGAGATAAAAGAGAAAACTTAGCGCCTTAGCTCCCGATAGCTATCGGGATTGCGCGAACCAGGAAAAGCAGCAGAAAATCCAGCTTTGCGATCTTTGGCAAACAAATCCAAAGAAGAAAAACTTAGCCTCTTTGCGGTAAAATGGCTCGAATTGCTCAAAAACGGGAAAACCTCAAAAAAACTTTCGCTGCTAAAAAACGCCAAACCAGTGACTTAGAAAATATATCAAAAATAAGTAAAATAAAAGCTTGCAGAAGTGAATAAAGGTGCTACTTTTGCACCCGCAACAGCGATAGACGCTCTTCGAAATACTGACAAGCAACTGAATTGAAACTGAAAATTTATTTTCAAAAAAGATTTAAAAAAGCTTGTGAGATTCGAAAAGGGATATTACATTTGCACCCCGCAAAACACGGAAAGTTCATTGAAAGATTGGTAGGTTTGAGAAG
>Ga0207655_1000238_pt1 | contig 90306 bp, 75 predicted proteins | sample KBSM44metaG_FD_184398 | JGI IMG/M metagenome (GOLD analysis project Ga0207655, IMG submission 184398) | Miscanthus rhizosphere microbial communities from Kellogg Biological Station, Michigan, USA - KBS M4-4 metaG (SPAdes) (version 2) | ecosystem: Host-associated > Plants > Roots > Rhizosphere >... | reverse complement strand
CGGCTTTCCGCACCTGATCAAGGGAGAACACTCCGAGAACGTCTCCACCGGCGTGGACGTCTACTCCACCAAGTCACCGCTCGGCGTCGTCGGCATCATCAGCCCCTTCAACTTCCCGGCGATGGTGCCGCTGTGGTTCCTCCCGATCGCCATCGCCGCCGGCAACACCGTCGTGCTCAAGCCCAGCGAAAAGGACCCGACCGCGGCCAACTGGCTGGCGGAACTATTCACCGAGGCCGGCCTTCCGGACGGCGTCTTCAACGTCCTGCACGGAGACAAGGAAGCCGTGGACGGACTCCTCGAACACAAGGACGTCAAGGCCATCTCCTTCGTCGGCTCCACCCCGATCGCCCAGTACATCTACGAAACCGCAGCACGAAACGGCAAGCGCGTCCAGGCCCTCGGCGGAGCCAAGAACCACATGCTGGTCCTGCCCGACGCCGACCTCGAACTCACAGCCGACGCCGCCATCAACGCCGGTTTCGGTTCCGCCGGTGAGCGCTGCATGGCCATCAGCGTCATCGTCGCCGTCGAACCCGTCGCGGATGAACTGATCGAAAAGATTACTTCCCGCATGTCCACGCTGAAGATCGGCGACGGCCGCCGCAACTGCGACATGGGCCCACTGGTCACCCGGCAGCACCGCGACAAAGTAGCCTCCTACATCGACGTCGCCACCGAGGACGGCGCCAAGGTTGTGGTGGACGGCCGCGGCATCAACGTGAACGGCGACGAAAACGGGTTCTGGCTCGGCCCCACCTTGATCGACGACGTCCCGGTCACCTCCCGCGTCTACACCGAAGAGATCTTCGGTCCGGTCCTGTCCGTGGTCCGCGTCCGCAGCTACGAAGAAGGTGTGGACCTGATCAACTCCGGCGCGTTCGGCAACGGCACTGCGATCTTCACCAACGACGGCGGCGCAGCCCGCCGCTTCCAGAACGAGATCGAGGTGGGCATGGTGGGCATCAACGTCCCCATCCCAGTCCCGGTCGCCTACTACTCCTTCGGCGGATTCAAAGACTCAATCTTCGGCAGCTCCAAGGCCTACGGCCTGCAGGGCTTCCAGTTCTTCACCCGCGAAAAGGCCATCACCTCCCGCTGGCTCGACCCCAGCCACGGCGGCATCAACCTCGGCTTCCCCCAAAACTAAGGGGAAATAGAGTCAGGGACCCCGCACTGGTCCCCTGACAGCAAGGGCCTCCGGCGTACCTCGCACGCCGGAGGCCCTCCTGTTTTACGTCACCGGGCAGCAGCGTCCGTATCCAGGAACTGCACAGCTGCGAACAGCTCCAGCCGGTCACCCATCCCGTCCAGATTCAACCCCAGGATCCGTCCCGCAGCGTCGATCCTGTTTCGAAGCGTATGCCGATGCACTCCCAGGCGCCGGGCGGTCTTATCCCACACGCAGTCGTTGGCGAACCACTCGCGCACCGTGTGCAACAGCTGCGTCTGCTCTGCAGCGTCGTAGGCAAGCAGCGGCTGCAATAAACCTCGCGCAACCGGCCCTGCCTCTTCCTGCCGCAGCAGCCCCAGCATGCCGCCTTCGGTCAGCTCAGAAAAAGTGACCAAGGCCCGGCCTAGCTCCTGGGCTCGCCGGGCGGCACGGGTGGCTTCCACGAACGCGTCGGGCAAGGCATTCATCGTCGTTTCCGAGGAAACCCCGGCGACCGCCCCGTGGCGCTCCAACAGTTCCAGGACCCTGCCCTGGTGGACCTGCCCGGCAAGGATCACCAGCAGCTCGTCGCGGTGCGCGTAAAACACCGCTCCGCGGTGATCATCAGCCAGGAGCTCCAACGCCTCCAGGAGGTTAGGGGCAGGACTTTCCTGCCATGACGCGGTCACCAGCAAGGGATCCCTGGGGAGTTGGCCCCAGACCTGCCGCGCCGTTCTGGTCGCAACCTCCGTGCTTCCCGCCAGCAGCTGTTCGAAGACCCCGGCGCGAAGGTGCCGCCGGGCAGTATCCAGGGTACGGGCCTGTTCCAACGCCAGACTGGCCAGTCCGATCACGCTGTTGACGATGTCAGCCCTTGCCGGGTCCAGAGGCTCGATCGCCCCCAGGACCAGGGCCCCCCGAAGGCTGCCCTTCCGGCCCAGGGTCTGCAGCGTCACCGACTGGCCACCGATCTCCAGATGCGAGGCAGACCGTGTCCCCAACTCCAGCGCCATGCGCACCTTCTGCGCCACTTCGCCGGCAATCTCCGAGGGGACCGGCCGGTTCCGGGGCATCCGGACATAATTTCCCGCTGCATCATACAAAGCAACCCAGCTGTGCAGCTGCCGCTCCAGCTCACCGAGAATCGACGTCAGGCCGTCCGGCCGGAGCGCCGCGCGGGAAATGGCCCGTTGGGCCTGCAGCGACCACTCGGCCCTGGCATGTTCTTCCCGCGCCAGATAGTCCGCCACCATCCTGATGATCGCGATGAACGGGGTACGGTCCGGCACCTCCAGCAGCGGCAGGCCCTGGTTCCGGCAGGCTTCTTCCAGTCCCGGCGGCAACGTCCCGTGGATCACCTGCGTCGCGAAGCCCAGGCCGGAGATGCCGTGATCGACCAGCCTGCGGACATACTCCTCATACCCCCGACCGCTCTGCACCTCCAGTGACTGATGTCCCGGAGTCGCTGGCGCGGTCGTCTCTGCTGCCGGTTCGACCGGGAACTGGGTGCCGTCGGTCAACAGCAGCTGTCCCCGGTCAAGAAACGGAGTGGGGTCCTCAAGGTCTGAACTGTGTACCCAGCTGATGGGTTCTTCAAGCCGGGGGGATCCCAAGTCGGGAACAACGAGCCGAAGCTTGAGCGCCCGGCTGCGAAGGAGAACATTAAGGCTTGGCGGCATAGCCAGCACCTTCCGATGTAAAAAAGTCGAAGTCCGTTGAGCTGATTGTACAAACGTACACGGCGAGTGGGGCGGGGAAAGCGGATGATGAAGGAACTCCCAAACCATCTACCGAGAGGAACCGTCATGGTCGCCAGCCCGGCAACCCTGCCTGCAGCAGACACTACGGTCGCAGCCACCAACGCACCCCTCAGCAATGCCGAGGTCGTTGCCCTGGACCGGGCGAACGTCTTCCATTCCTGGTCTGCTCAGAAGGCACTGAACCCGTTGGCGATCGCAGGCGGTTCAGGCAGCACGGTGTGGGACCACGACGGCAACACCTTCCTGGACTTCTCCAGCCAGCTGGTCAACACCAACATCGGTCACCAGCACCCGAAGGTCATCGCAGCCATCGCCCGGCAGGCAACGAGTCTGGCTACCGTGGCGCCCGCTGCCGCCAACCACGTCCGGTCCACGGCCGCCGCAAAGATCCTCTCCCACGCGCCGTCCACCATGGAGAAGGTGTTCTTCACCAACGGCGGCGCCGACGCCAACGAGAACGCCATCCGCATGGCCCGCCTGCGCACGGGCCGGGACAAGGTCCTCTCCCGCTACCGCTCCTACCACGGCAACACCGGCTCCGCCATCGCTGCCACCGGGGACTGGCGCCGCATCCCCAACGAGTACTCCCGCGGCCACATCCACGTCTTCGGCCCGTACCCGTACCGCTCCGAATTCTGGGCAGAAACGCCGGAGCAGGAAACCGAGCGTGCGCTGCACCACCTGCGCCGTGTCGTCCAGGCCGAAGGACCCGAGTCCGTCGCCGCCATCCTGCTCGAAACCGTACCAGGCACCGCCGGCATCCTGGTCCCCACCCCCGGCTACCTCGAAGGAGTCAGGGCGCTGTGTGACGAATACGGCATCATCATGATCCTTGACGAGGTTATGGCAGGGTTCGGCCGCACGGGCGACTGGTTCGCCTTCGACGCCTACAATGTGACGCCGGACCTGATCACCTTCGCCAAGGGCGTCAACTCCGGCTACATCCCCGTCGGCGGCGTCATCATCTCCGGCGACATCGCCGCCACATTCGACGAACGCGTCTTCCCGGGTGGCCTGACCTACTCAGGGCACCCCATTGCGGCTGCCTCCATCGTCGCTTCCATCGAAGCCTTCGAAGAAGAGGACATCATCGGCAACGCCGCCCGCATCGGCCGGGACCACCTCGAGCCAGGCCTGAACGCCCTAGCCGAAAAGCACAGCGTCGTCGGCGAAGTCCGTGGCCGCGGCGTCTTCTGGGCGCTCGAACTTGTCCAAGACCGAGCGGCACGCACACCCGTCACTGCCGAGTACATGGGCAAGCTCAAATCCGAATTGCTGGGGCGTGGCCTACTGCCGTTCATTGCCGATAACCGCATTCACGTCGTACCCCCTGCCATTGTCACCGCCGAAGAGGTGGCCCAGGCGCTGGCCATCTACGATCAAGCGCTGGCCGCCGCCAGCCTCTGAACCGCCTGTTCCAGCCGCATTCGAAAGGTCCCCGCCGGGCTGATGCCCGGTGGGATTCTGCTCGATGAAGACCTTCTAGGACCACGCAGGAGCCCTATGTCAGCTTTAGGTGTGCTTGGGCCTTACATCTGCGGGTTGATTGACTATGCGTATAAGCGACCGCCCGCAGGTATTCCACCGGGCCGGCTTACTGGGGAGTGCTGCGTGCCCGGCGGGCTGGTCGAGCCATCCGGAGATGCGCGTAATGACTATTTACCTCGGGCAAACAAGCACACGCCTAGTTGCGCATTTAGACCGCTGCCCAGCCATTTCCAAACGCCGATAAGGTGATTCCGTCACCCTGTGCCTTTTTCAGCTATGGCTAGCCGGCCTGGGCCTGCAGGGGAAGGCGTTAGGAGAGTTTGGCCTGGCGGAGGATTGGCAGACCGTTTCCCGGCGGACGCCGTAGTCGCTGACAAGGACAGATTTCGGAGTTCCACTGGCCGCCCTTCGGTGACGGACGGATCACCATTGACGTGACCGGTACAGAAGCGACGGTTGAAGGGCTCCCTCCCGGCATGACACTGCATCGGTGGAACCCGTCCGCCCTGGCTGACCTGATGGAACTTCCCGAGCAGCTGAAAGGGAATGGGTCGGAACTCGAGAGTTAGTGAACATGTGGTGATCGCAGTGAGATGGGGCTGCTTGTGCTGATTTAGCAGGAATATTGTCTCCTCGTTTAAGAGCCAAAACATACCCCTCACATAGACCCCCGGGAGCAGGCAAGATTATGCACGATCCGTGGACCAGCGAACTTCGCCCGGTCGCGATTACGCTGCGCCGGGGTGAGCATTCGATCCTGTCTACCCGGATTCCCGTGCGGCAACTCGTCAGGAGACAATTGGCGGCGCACCTGTTGACGGCGGCCTCCGCCGGAAGCGCTAATCGTGACCGAACTCGAGCCCGCGTCCCACGTAGGATCAACCATGCGCCCAAGTGCTCGTCCGTCAGTCGGACGCTGGTTGGTCAAGCGGGAACGATGCGACCTGGGCATGTGTCGACCCACCTCGTTCTGGAACGTTCGTCAATCCAGCTCCTCTCAGATGGCCTCTCGCAAGGTCGCTATCGTCCTCCGGTCAAGCTCGGCCCGGTCGACTTGATCGCCTGCCAGGGCCCATTAAGTGCCGAGCACCTTGCGTGAACAGGGGAAACACAGGCCTGAAACGACCGACACCCTGTTTCAACATTCACTGGGGACACTGTTCAGGGATGGGTTGATCGGCAGTTGATCAAGCAGAACTGATCAAATACTCAGTGGTACTTACGAAATGCTGTATATGGGCCAAGGCCTTTTTACTGCTTCTTACTCCTGTTCAGTGGGGCGGCACCGAGCTATTGCACAGGTGGCTACCGCCTGGGGCCAAGGGTCATGTCGTTCTTTCCCCCTACCTCCATGAAGTCGTGAGCCGAATCAGCTCATTCCATTGGAAGACGACTGGATGGAGCACCAGATGGTACTGGCAGCGGTGGATCCTGGGATCACACCAAACGCGAACTTTCCTTTTCTTGAGTCCCTCAAGCAGATCGGCGGCGGCATCCTCGTCGGCGCCTTCATCGTGATTGCGATCGTGGCCATCATCGGAGCTGCGATGTTGTTGGCCGGCAAACTGAGCCAATCGTCGCGGCTTGCCTCGGGCGGCGGGGTGATCCTTCTGTGGACCGGCCCCGTCGCTGCAATTCTGGGTGGCATTAACGGCTACATACTCTGGTCGCAGACGGCCTTTCCGTTGGGCTTTTAACCGCTTGCGATCATGCCTATTGAGTGTGACCTCAACGGTTGGTGGCCGCCAGGCTGCGGGCTGGTTTCCCAAGCCAACGACGGCGTTCAAGGCTCCATCACCTCCATCTTCGCGAACGTGCTTCAGAGCATCGCCTCTTGGATGTGGGGCTTCATTACAGGAGCCTTCACGGTCTCGGATGTCGACGACTCCCAATGGACCGCGATCGGCGGCCTGACGAACTGGTGGGTCATCGTAATGATGACGCCACTCGTCGTCGTGATGATCTTGCAACTCTTGTCCGGTCTGATCAGCCAGCAACCTCGCCGACTGCTGAGGGCACTCGTCGGGGGAGCGGCGGCAGTGCCGCTCGTGGCTGCGGCCGTCTACATCGTTCGGCAGCTCACCAGGGTTAGCGACGAGGCGTCGGCGGCCCTGCTGGAATCAATGGGAACTGATCCTTACGTCGTGTTCATGCGACTCTTCGGCTTCGAACGGGCTCCAGCTGGCTCCGAGCGCGAATGGAACGTCATCTCCCTGGCACCTGGCAATCAAGGCGGAGCCCTCGGCGGCGCGATAGTGACGGCAATGGCCGTTATCGTCGTGTGGATCCTGGCATTCATCCTCATGTGCTCGATGATCTTCAGGACGTTCGCCCTCGCCGTCCTCGCGGCTGTCGCACCGGTCGCCCTCATGATGATGCCCTGGGAGAAGTCAAAGGCCTGGGCCGGACGGTGGTGCGAAGTCGTCGTCGCGCTTTTGCTGGCGAAACCCTTGGCGGCGACAGTGCTGGCTGCGGCGATCAAGCTATTTGCGGATTCGACATCCTTTGCCGGGTTGGCGGCCGGCACTGTCGGCATGGTTCTTGCCTGTGGAGCACCTTTGATGGCGCTCAGGCTGGTGAGTTTTGCGGGTGGCGAGCTCGCAGCTGCGGCTCAAACGGCTGGCGGCGGTCACGTCCTTGCTCGCAGCAGCAGCGTTGCCTCCCGGCAGTTCAGCCGACAACTCGGTGGCCGCATGACGATTGCATCAATGTTGGGCAGATCGTCACTAGCTCGACCAATTCCCTCAAGTCGCAGGGACATCCCCACGCGCGTGCTGCCACCTTCAGTGCCTCTGCCGCGCAGCCTCACGAGTACGACGCCGATACCCACCTCAGGTGAAAACGCTTCGGTACGGCACGGGGCAAACTCTGCCCGCGCAGGCGCCGCCAGGCAAGGCGGGGTGGTGACCGGAGAGATCCTAACCGAGCCGAGTAAGCAGGCGTCGGCGGCTACACCTTCGAGGATAGGCCGGACCCCGGACGCCGGACCGCCAAAGGCAAACGGGCCGAGGACCGCCCCGCCGCCCGAAGTACGAAGTTCCGGCAGCGCTCTGCCGTCATCCGAATTGCCGCCCATCAGGCCGAAGGCTTCTGAGGGGCACTTCCCTCCGGAGAAACCCTATGACTGAAGATTCCCGGGCCCTTGAGGCCGTTAAGTTTCCCCGCTACGAGCGCCGCGGCATTTTCATGGGGCTGAAGTGGTACCAGCTTGTGTTGCTGGCCGTCGGCATCCTAACGGCGATTATTGCCTCTGCAGCTGGCGGCCCAGTCGGACTTACGACAATGAGTCCCATCTGGCTGCTGTTCGTACTGATGGGAGTGCTTCAGCACGCTCGCATTCCGTATCCCATCTGGGTCAGCCTCATCACGCTGTTCTTCGTGCGCTTGATCTTGGGCCAGACTCGATACCTCGCCCGCCCCGAGAAAGCGCTGAAAGCGGGGAAGCTTGCGCTGCCAGGTGGACTTGGCAGTCTCAAACTGCAGATGACGAGCCGTGGAGAGTGCTTCATAGTCGACCCGCAGGGTAAGGAAGCAACGGTCGTCATGCGCTGCACCACCAGGTCATTCGCTCTCCTCGACGACGATGACAAAGCGTGGGCTGCCCAAGCATGGTCACGTGTCCAGGCCGGGCTCGCCCAACGGTCGGACATAGCAAGAATCGCCGTTCAGGATTACACAGTTCCGTTTCCTTCCTCTGCCCTTCAGGACTTCTATAACAACACCATCGTGCACAACGGCGGCAGACCGGGCGGCAATTCGTGGGGTGAATTGGCGTATCAGGACTTGATAGCTGCTGCAGGATCCGCCATGAGTCACGATGTCTTGTTGTCCGTTGTTGTGGATACCGCCAAGTCGAGGAGGCGCATCAAGGAGTCGGGCGGAGGCATAGCCGGACTCGAGCGTGTTCTACGTTTGGAGGTACAGGCGATCACCACATCCCTGGCAACTCATGGAGTGCGAGTGGACGAGTGGCTTTCGGAGTCCCGACTACTTGAAGTGTTCAGGGGTTCCTTTGATCCTGAAACGTTCTCCCGAGGGTCGATGAAGAAAGACAGCGAGCCGCACGATGCCCAGCCAACCGGAAAGCGGCGACTGAGTTCAAGCCCTATGTCCGTCGAGGAGCACTGGACTTATCTCCGCACGGACTCCGGCTTCCATCAGACCTTTTGGGTCGCAGAATGGCCGCGACAAAAGGTGTATCCCGGATTCCTGCACCCGCTGGTTTACGTCGGCGACTTCCGGCACACGGTCACGCAGGTGATTCGTGCTGTTCCCACCTTGGAAGCGCTACGGGACATCCGGTCGGCTCAGGAAGCCCACGAAACCCGACGCAGGATTAACGCCCGGTTTGACCGTCCGACGACACGTGAGCAGCGAGCCGAGGAGGAAGAAGTCGCCCAACGGGAAGAAGAGATCGTTGCCGGGCATGGTGATGTTCGTCCGACTGCCTTCGTGACGATAACGGCAGCGTCCTTGGAGGATTTGGCTCGGCACCGCCACGAGCTGGAGTCCGCGGCAGCCGGCGCGTTCGTCGAACTTCGATTGCTGGCGGGCCAACAGTGGGCAGCCTTCATTGCGGGAGGACTGCCCTTGGGAAGGGGATTGCGATGAGCCTCAAGAACCAAGAGGTGACCTACACGCCGTCGGGCACTCGCGCCGAACGCAAGAGTCTCAGAAGGGCGACGAACGCTGAGACATTGCCACAGAAGCCCAAACGCGGCCAGCGGATCGACGAAGCCTTTGAGCGGCGCGGCGACCGCGAGCGCCTTGTCGGAAATTGGGGGAGCAGGGAACCGCAGTCATTATGGGGACCGCATCGACTGCGGCCGGCACCTCACCGCGCCTCGACTATGACCTTCGCGGCGGCTTACCCCTTCATCACGGAGTCAGGACTCGGCCATGAGGGAACCTACATCGGAACTGACGTCTTCGGTTCGGGAGCCTTTTCGTACGATCCTTGGATCCTCTATGACAAGGGAATCATCAGCGGTCCTTCGATCGTCGTGATTGGAACAGTGGGCACGGGCAAGTCGATGTGTGGGAAGTCGCTGGTTGCTCGCTCCATAACGTTGGGACGGAAAGCTGCTGTCGCGTCGGATCCCAAGGGCGAATGGGTGTCAGTGGCCCAGGCCGTCGGTGGCAAGGTCATTTCCGTTGGTCCTGGTCGCACGGCTCGCGTGAATCCTCTGGACGCAGGTTCTCGGCCCACTTCGCTGTCGGATACCCAGTGGAAGGCTGTCGTCCGGCAGCGGCGTCGGCAACTGCTGGTGGCCTTGGTGTCTCTCATGCGTCAGGGCACACCGTTGCATCCCGTTGAGCACACCGCTCTCGACATGGCGCTCATGGAAACCACCGCCGAAAACTCGACGCCGACCCTTCCTATGGTGCTGGACCACCTCTTGAGTCCTTCCGCAGAAACGCTCGCCCTTGTTGGCAAGGACGGCGGAGCGGCAGTCAGTCACTCGCTGCGGCGCACAGTCTCTGGCGATTTGGAAGGCATGTTCGATGCGCCGTCCACAGTGGCTTTCGACGCCGACGCGCCAATGATGGTCATGGACACGTCCGCGCTCATCGGCGCGTCCGAGCAGGCGTTGTCCCTCGCCGCGGCCTGCAGTGCCACGTGGCTGGAAGCGGCGGTGACGAATCCCGACGGCGGTAAGCGGCTTGTGGTGTACGACGAAGGTTGGCGGATGCTCGCCGATCCCTACATGTTGGCCAAGATGAGCGAGCAATGGCGGCTCGCGAGAACATACGGGATTGCGAACCTCCTCATCATGCATAAGGTGGCTGACCTCAACGAGATCGGCGACAGCAGCAACGGACACCGTCAGAAGGCCTTGGGGTTGCTGACAGAAGCGGACACCCGCATCATCTATCGCCAAAAGCATGATGCGATGCGCCTGACCAAGGAAGCTCTGGGTCTCACCGAAGCTGAATGCGAGCATGTCGAGAACCTTCCCAAGGGCGTTGGGCTCTGGAAGGTTGGGAACCGCTCCTTCATCGTGGCCAACAGAGTGACCACAGATGAGCTGGAAGTCTTTGGCACGGATGACCGGATGCACCTGTGAAGGCGACGCGACCGGGTAGCAGCAGTCCCTTGGTCTCGGCCGGACTGTGGACGTTGACTGGCTACATGGGGTTCTGCCTGTTGGTCCAAGCAGCCGCTCACCTTGCTGGCGCTGGTCATTGCGGCGGCAGGCCGCCGTCGTTCTTCAACCCCGCTGCAGGCATCGGGTTGTTGACGGGCCGTCAGGACTGGATTATGGGTACCTCGAGCGGCTGCGCCATAGACGTACGGGCAATCTGGTGGATTGTGGGTGTAGTTCTCACATTGCTTGCGGCGCTCGCAGCTGCTGCGGCCCTCGCGTGGAGAACCTGGAAGCAGTCCGGAGCGTGGTTACGCCAAGACATCCTGAGCAGGGACGGGGTGGCTGGCCGGGCAGAAATACTTCGGGACTTCGGAGCCAGAGCTGTTCGTAAGCGTGGGCAATACACTCGGCCCGGCCTCCGCAAGCCGAGCATTCATGATGTGTCGTGGACACTTGGGCGCTCCCGTGGAGTGACCATCCATGTCTCTACCGAAGAGTCGATGGTCATTCAGGGAGCTCCTCGGTCGGGCAAGGGCCTATATGTCGTCATCAACGCGATCCTTGACGCGCCCGGCGCTGTTGTTACAACATCCACGCGAGCCGACAATCTGGTGGTCACGATGCGAGCGCGGATGTCCGATGGGCGGCCGGTGACAGTCTTTGACCCTCAGGGCATGTCGGGCCTGCCATCGACTCTCCGTTGGTCGCCGGTGCGTGGTTGCGGTGACCCGGACATCGCCACCAGACGGGCTCTCGTCATCACCGCAGATACCGAGATGAAGGGCGAGAATGCAGCATGGCAAAAGCGCTCGCTGATCGTACTGCAGTGCCTGCTCCATGCGGCCGCGCTGTCAGGGCAGGGCATCGCAGCCTTCCGTCGATGGTCGTCCAGTCCAGTGTTGGCCAGAGAGTCGCTGGATATTCTGGGCCGCCCAGGTGCGGCATTAGGGTGGCAGGCAGATTTGATGGGGATCTTGGAAGACGACCCACGGAATACTTCCAACTCGTGGATTGGGGTCTCAGCCGCTGTAGCCCCACTTTCATCTCCGAGGGTGTTGGCGGCATTGGACCCACAGGACGAGGCCCAGGAGTTTGATCCCAAAAGCTTCATCAGACAACGAGGGACTCTATACCTGATCGGCACGCGCTCTGGAGCGGCGGCCGCCGGCCCGTACCTATCGGCTCTGATTGACGACATCGATAACGCGGCACGCGAGCTGGCCTTTGTCTCGCCTGGAGGCCGCCTCGATCCACCGCTTTCCCTGATCCTCGACGAAATAGCGAATCTGTCTCCATGGCCCGGTCTGCCTGTGGTGCTCTCTGATGGTGGTGGTATCGGCATTTCAACTCTCGTGGTTCTGCAGTCCCTTTCACAGGCACGGAGTGGATGGTCGATCGAGGAGGCAGCCACCATCTGGGATTCCGCGATCATCAAAGTGATCTTCGGCGGCGGCTCGGACGAGCCTGACCTGCGCTCGCTGGCTGGCCTACTGGGAGAGCGGAGTCTCGTGCTCAACACCCGCTCCTGGTCATCTCAGGGCCGTCAGGACGGGGAACAGATCAGGGAGAGCCCAGTCATTCGGTTGGACGAGATCCGGAGGCTGCCGGTCGGGACTGCCCTGATGCTCGGTCGCCGTACACGGCCGATCCTCCTGGACTTGCGCGACTGGCATAAGCGCAAAGATGCAGCCGAACTGGGCCGTTCGAAGATTGAAACTGAACGGGAGCTGGCCGCTGGCCACCTTCAGAACCAGGCAATAGAAAACCAGGTGGACTGATGGGCACTGCATCCGATGACGCTGAGTTTGAAGTTGGTCCCATTGCGGAGCTCGACGACGAATTGACGGCGGAGCTGTTCCGCTCCGCATTTCAGCCGCCATCCCGTGGCTCGGGTGGTACGTATCGTTGGCGTGACTTGGCACCCGAACAGACAGTTGGGGCCTGGGAAAGCCTCTTTGGGTGGGTCAGATGGTTTGTAGCGACCTACCAGCTGACGACGTCGGTGGTGCCCGACTGTTGGTGGCGTCACACGGAGATAGTCGCCGAGCTCTATGCCCTTCAGCGAGCCGAGATGGCTTCCTTTACGGCCGACGACGCGGGCTTTGGTCCTCTAGCATTCCACGAAAGATTGCCACACGCCGTCGAGCGTCTGCGGATCCAGACGCGGACGGCAGGATGCGTTGGCCTGCAGAGCCACAAGGAACCGAGCCCGCGCGTCTTGGCGCACGAGCCAGAGTTCGAAGCCTGGAAGGCGAGCTCGCACCAGCTGCGCGGCGACGCGTGAAGTCATGGTGTTTGCTCTGACCCAGACATGAACAGATATCCGTAGTTCGGACATTTCTTGAAGCACGAAGGGTGGCTGTCGTGGCCTCTGCATCTGAACTCAATGCTGACGCAAGCGGGGCTGAAGAAGCCGCCGCGCCGCCGTCGAACGCTCGCCTGTCGCCCGAGGAACGCATAGCCGAACTGACCAAGGGACTTCACACAGCACTTGAGGAAGCCATTGATTCGCCCATGCGCTGGCAGGTTCTGCTCGACGCCTCCGCAACCCTGTGGCGGTACTCCGGGGGTAACATCGCCCTGCTGATGATGCAGATGGCACAGCGCGGTACCCAAGAGCCGACTCTGGTGGCCGGCTACAAGGAGTGGGTCCGGCATGGGCGAACGGTTCTGCGGGGAGAACACGCGCTCTGGGTGATCGCGCCCCGGACAGCATCGATGCAGGAACTGATTCTGGCCAACGGGCAGCGCAAGCTCTTGCCAGCGAATCAGACTGCACCTGTTGATGCTGTCAGCAGAGGCAAGAAGAACGTGATCACGGGTTGGCACGGGCAGGCTGTCTTTGACGTCACCCAAACGGAGGGCACACCGCTGCTGGTTCCTCGCGCGGGTGCTCAATCTGGCGTGGACGTGGGTGATCTCTGGACTTCCCTACGGGAGGTAGCGAAGGAACACAGCTTCCGGGTTGAGGTGTCGGGATTCCAACAGGGCTACACCAGTGGCTATACAGACTTTGATGCTCGTCGAATTCAAGTTGGTGCCTGGATGAACGACGAGGAGCGGGTAGCGGTTCTTGCGCACGAACTCGGACACGTCCTTTTGCACGGACCCGACGACAGACTGGGACGACTTTATGGAAGCAGCGCGAACCATCGCGGGCTGGCGGAAGTGGAGGCCGAATCAGTTGCCTACACCGTCATGCGTGCCCACGGCATTGATCGTGGACCGCAGTCGGCATCCTATCTGGCTGGCTGGGCCGACGCTGTGATCCGCGCGGAGAAGGATTTGAAGCACGACTCCTCAGAAGGCTGGGTGCCGACGTCGCGCGTCGACATCGCGAAGTCGGTGCTTGGGCGGGTGACCGCAGCAACCAAGGGGATCCTGGCGGTCTCGGATCCTCCTGGTTTCGGAGGAAAGTTCGCCGCCACCAGTGCTGATCCGTCCGTTGCTGCCAGTCCGAACTATGCCGGTGTCCCTGGACCGACCGCGTCCTTGAACGGTCCTGAGATTGCTGGTCCCTAAACGCGCAGGTGTCCGTCGGGAGAGGCCCGTCGACTAAGGAAGGTAAACCATCATGAATACAAAGATTCCCATCACTATCGCGGGGAACCTGGTCGCAGATCCCGAACTGACCATTGGGGAATCCGGAACACCACACGCGAAACTCCGCGTTGCCGTGAACCAGCGGATTCAGAACCCAGATGGCACCTGGCGGGACGGCGAACCGGTCTTTCACAACGTGTCTGCGTTCCGGATGCTCGCGGAGAACGCTTCTACTTCTCTGAAGAAGGGTGACCCTGTGACAGTGTCGGGGGAACTTGAGTTCCGTTCCTACGACAAAGACGGTGAACGACGTGAAGCAAGGCGCATCATCGCTGACACCATTGGGCCGGACCTTCGCTTTGGCACGGCGACGTATCAACGCTCCGCGCGAGCAGTTGCCGAGCCCGAGGCCGCCGTGGAGGCCACAGGGCCACAAGCGACGACGGCGACTGGCTGGCCCGCCTACAACGTCACAACGAAAAGCCCTGTGGCGGCGCCCCCTTTCGGCACAGCGCGGGGGAGTGAAATGACGATCTGATTCGCGCCCTCTGCAGGTTCTGGCCCACGTTTCATGCTCCGAGACGTGGGCCCCCTTTTGTTTGCCGACCAGCATTCGAATATATGTTCTAATCTTGTTCTATGAGACCGAAGCAAGACTCGAACGCCTTCGCGCGCATGATGGCGCAGACAGATGCCGACAATAAGCATCCAAAACCTGATGATGGCCAGATTATGGAACTGCCTGCCAACGAACAACCGCTGGTGCGCGTAAGCGAGATTTACGGACGAGCCATCAAGTACACCAGAACATACGGCCTGGTCGAGTGGGTGGACGATCAGAGGGTCTACCACGTGCAGTGGTTTCCGGCGGGACAGGTCAAGCGGGTTGACCGGGATTCGTGGAGAGGGCGACAACTTTAGGATTGAGAGGGGAGGCTAGCGCCGTGGTGCTAGCCTCTTTTTCGATCGGGACGAGTGCTGTTTGTTGATCAGAGCAAAGGTGCCCAGGCCAGTACGCGATCTCCCGTGATGCGGTAGGTTGTCGGCCATGGACTGCCAGGACGCACTTGGGCCGGGTCGGGCGAGATCAGCAATACAGAGCCCGGCCATATGGGTTCGGACAGCGCCTCGATCCACGCCGCCTGCACGTGATCGAAACGGTTCCACTTGATCGTGATCCACGAACCGGTTGGCTGAAGGCCATCGACACTTAGCACCGTGATCTCGGTTGTTGTGCCATGATCGCGCTTGGCTCGCTCGAGTGCGTTCCACCGAGAGTCAGCGGACGCTTGCCAGCCGCGTTGCCGGTGCACGCGATGCACCCAGAACAAGATAATTACCGAGCCTGCCAATGCCACGGCTAGGAGCATCCATTGAAGCAGAATTGAGCCCGGTCCGAGAGTGGGCATCACAGCAGCGAAGAGAATGGTCGCTGCGCTCGCAACGATCAGCAGGGGTGTCGCCACCTTGGGCTTCAGGGCTGGGTTCGAGTTCATGCTTGCTGCTTCAGTTTAAAGCTGCCAGCCGACATTGATAAGAGCGACACGTTGATCAATGAATTCGCCGGCATCGATGGCGGGGATGCGGGCAACTTCTCGGATGGTGCGCTGGAGGTTTTCCCACTGCAATCTTTGTTCCCACTCGTACTCATCCGGGATTGTGCCTATGGCCAGATCGGAGTCCGCGACACCCCACCGATCTCTGTAGACAGCTGCGTCCCGAACTAGTGAAGCGCACTCGAAAGGATCGACGTCGGTACCAAGCTGCGCAAGGAGGTCCCTCTTCCACTCGGGCTCCTCAATGAGGGCAGCATTGCCAACAAGCTCAATTCGGTCCCGAATCCGATGTTTCGCCTGACTGAGCATGGCACTTAGGTCCTTACGGTCAACGACAAGGTTCTCGTTCAAAGCATCAAAGGACGCTGGTGGCCTTCCGGACGATAGGCGGCGGAGGCGCGAATGAACGATTGCGGAAAGATCTCGTGCCCCATCCTGTGACGCGAACACCTCTCTCAACACGCGCTCGGCACTCGGACGGCTCACGTTCGTCGCCCGCCTCCAGGAAGCAACGGCAGCTCCCCAGGATGCCGACGACCGCATTGCCTCCGACGTTCCCTGGGCTGTTTCCTCCACGACCCGTGCAAGATCCAATCCGGCTGCGATTTGGGCTAGATAGTCATATTCTCGGCTCAGCCGTTCGAGACTGTCGGAATGCGCTCGTTGAGCTTCCTGCACTTCGTGGGCTGATCTTTCAGCTCCCTCGGCGGCCAGCACTTCACCCAGAATTTGTCGCCAGGTGGACCGGAGCCGTGGGTCAAGTGTCTCTTCCTCATCGGGATCGTTTTCGCTGACATAGGCCATGTTGGCGCTACGTCCTCGGGTCATACTGACGTAGAGGAGTTCACGGGTTAGCCGGCCAGGTGTGACCACCGTATGCCCGGTATCTACAGTGAGGCCCTGGGAACGATGAGCGGTCGTGGCATATCCCAGCTCGACGGATGTCTCGAGGTAGGAGGTGTCCAAGTCGATACTCGCCCCCGTGTCCCTTCGGATCGCGCGGAGGTGGCCTCGGCGTCTCCCGACGTCGGTCACCTCCAGCAGTGTTCCGTTGCGGATGAAGGCTCCGTGGTCGTCAAGGATTGATCTGTCGTTTCGTCGGGCGATGATTATGTCCCCTCGGCCAGCACGGAGCCCGTCCCTCAGCGCCAGGGTCTTTTCCGCATCGACAGTGCCCTGGACAACGCGGTCTGCTTGGGCTCTTTCGTTGAGCATCCCAACTGTGTCATTGTCGGGTGCAATAAGGATCGAGACTCGCCCGGAGAGCACGTCTTCATGCCACCCGGAGTAGGCCCGATCGAGCATGTCCAGATAGGTTCCATGTCGAATGCGGTCCTTCCGTTCGTAGTCCGTAAGAACGGACATGTCTCCATTACGGAGCCTGAGTGAAGCCGTCTGTTCCCAAGCCTGTCTGAAGCGCCAAATGGTGCTCAGTCTTGCAGTCTTGTTTTGCCGATCGAGCCAGCCGAGCACGCCGCCGGCATCGATAGAATCCAGCTGCCCTGGGTCCCCAACCAGGAGGATCTTGGCGTCGCTCTCGCGTGCTTGGCGTACAAGCCCGGCAAGCTGAGCAGTGGATACCATCGAGGCCTCATCGATGATGACGAGTTGCTGAGGATGGAACCGCCACCGATATTGCTCGGCGCTAAGTCTGGCCACCGCCTGCACCAACCGTGTGGCCCCGGCAAATTTGTCGTGGGGCAAAGATCCGAGCCGCTTCTCCGCCTCAGAGAACGAGGCCGCACGCTGCAGTGCTCCGGTTCCAACAGATTCATGTAACCACTTGGCAACGTTCTCCGTTGTCATTGCCAGTTCGTGGGCCAGCACTTCTGCGCTCGCCGCAGCAGGAGCCAACCCAACGACGCTGCCAGCCCCAAATTCGGCCTCCCAAGCTGACTTGATGGCATCGAGAGCAGTTGTTTTACCAGTTCCCGCTGGACCGACGATCGCATCCAATCGGTTTCCGCTTAACAGCACCTGCAGGGCGGCGGCCCGTTGATCTTGGTGGAGCTCAAGTCCGCCTCTTGTTCTGTGGCTGGCGAGTACATCCATGGTGACGAAACCCCGCACTGCCGGTCCGCCGTCGTCGTTCCTCGCTGCCAGGATTTCATCCTCAAAGGTGAGAGTCGCCTCATCTGTAAAGAGCCGTGAACCATGGAACTCGAAGACACTCTGGCGCGCGAAGCCGAGGTCAGCTTTAGCATCCAGCGGCGTGGAATAGCGATACTCGTTCAGCGGAACAGACTGACGCTCGGCGGCCGACGCGACCGCGTCGATCAGGGCGTTCCGGTCGGCGGCCGTGGCACACCGGACCTCGGCGCATACGCGCTCGCCTTCCGCGATGAGGTTCCATCGGTTCCATGTGGAGCGTTTCGCAGCGACGCGCTGGCGGGTGACGAGCGCGACGGCGTCGATCCAGTCAGGGGTTAAGTCGCCTCTGTGGAATGGAGCGTGACGAGAGCGACTGATGGTGGCGGCAACAACAGCCTCTGGGTTCAAGCCTCTAGCTTGTGCTCGTTTGCGCCAGTTGGCAGATAGCTCGTGAAGCAGGGCGCCAACGTCGCCCTTCGGGGTACGTGTGGACAAGGTGGCTTGCTGTCGCAGTTTGACGGTCGTCGTGGCCGTAGGACGGCTGCCATGCTCCTCGACCCATTCGGCCACGAGGCGGTCAGTCTCGACGTCGATGAGTCTGGATCGATTCGAGAACTCGCGGATGAGTGTGTCGTCTATGCCGGTCAGCTGTTGGCTTGGATTGTGGGTGCTTTGAGCAGGAATTCGGATGTCGGTGTCGGTGCGGAGACTTTGATGGAGGGCATCGAACAGTAGGCCGTTGTAATGCTCGCTCGCGGCGACCACTGCTTTGTACAGACTCCGTGAATCCAGCGTGACCCACGCATCGTCGGTAATGCGCTGGACGCGGTTGGCGATCACCACATGAGTGTGGAGTTGCGGATCCCCGGCGCGGGATTCCCAGTGGTCGAAGGCGGCAGCGATCGCGCCGTGGGTACCGATATGGGCTATTCCGTTTCTGCCAGCTCGGGTGTGGATGACCAACTCTTCGAGCCAACCCAGCGTTTGCTGCACGGCCCCATGGTGGGCCTGAAGGATTTGATCTTGGACGTGCCGCGTGCTGAGGGCCCACAGCGCAGAGACGGACTTAGGAACACTGAACGTTAGGTCGAAGCCTGCTACGGCGTGCCTGGTTTCGGGCAGTCCCTGACTTCGTTGGACGACCGTCGGCTCGCCGTGGGGACGTCCGAGGGTGGCTCCCGTGTCTGGGTGGGCCGCTTGCTCGAAGATGGCCTTGGCGTCCGATTCGGTGATCTTGTCGCCGACGGACCGATCAATAGCATCCAGCCCGCTGCCGAGCCAACGGCCCTGCGGCGTTCCAGCCCTCATGTAGTAGGAAATGGTGTCCGGGGGAGTGCGGGTGGAGTCGTCCATCATGGTCGACTTGAACAGGTACTTCAGGCCAGACTGCGCGGAGAGTCTGGCAATGGACATGGTCATGGCTGTCCAGCTCTGGTGCGACCTCGTGACGGAAGCCAGCCACGGCGACGAAGGATGCCGACGGTAGTGGCGTCCAGGGGCATGCTTTTCGCCTTTGACAAGGAAACGAGCGCCGCCGCCACGTGTGCCAGTTCCTGGATGTTCGTTCGTTGCGCCCGCTTGAGCCGCGAGACTTCGTTGTGGAGGAGATTGGTTCTTGTCTCTAGTTCCTCGTTGAGGGTCTGCAGGTGTTCGATGTCTGTGGCTTGTGTCCGAAGTTCAGTTAGGAGCCGGTCGATGCGCCGCTGGAATTCGTTGCATGTTTCTGCTGGACCTGGGTCTAAAGCATTCCTATTCACACCCGTTCATGCCAGTGAGTGGTCAGGTCAGCATGATTAGCCGCGGTGTGGACGAGCTCAATGGCCTTGGATGCCAGAGGTGTGAAGGAATCGATGACGGAGTAGCTAGCGCAGGTCATCAGTGGCGCTCAGGCAATCTAACTTGTGGCGATGCAGAGTCCTGCCTGTCAGTAACGCGCGGCATGTGGCCAGGAGCGGCCAACCAAGAAACCGGCAATAGATGCGGTCCGTTTTGGCGGCGCCGTGGCTGAGGTCGGGTACGGACCAAATGTGCCACAGTGGCCCATTTGCATATTTCGGACAGTAGTTCCAAGCTCTCAGTGGTGAGCTGCTTTCTAAGCCCGATAGTCCAGACACACTCTGGATCATCGGGCAGCATGGAGCCCTTACTCCTGAGACTCGGCGGCTCCGTGTAATGGGAGTTGGTCTGGACGGCTAAACCATCAGATGGTGGCGCAAGCCGTTCAAGGCATCGGAAGCCTCGCAGTTCGCGTTGTCACGCAAGACGACGTTCGCGTGATCGAGCCCGTTGGGGACGATTGCGCAGCTGCTGCGCAATCGCTCAACATCGCCTCGCCTCGAGGGGCGGAGCGTCCCTGACGCCGCCCGGCTAAAACCTCAAACGAACTAGGCTAAACGCCTGTGAGCCCCCGTATGTTGCGCCGTGGGATTGCCGGGGATGTCCGGTAGGGGTCGGAGCATTCCGCGACCGTTGTCAGTAATCGAGGAATGGAACTTTCTCTGGGACCTGCTCCGATCCGCCCGTCAGGGGCCATGAAAAGCTGCCTGAATGGCCGTCCACTGTGATTGCGCAGAGCATGCTGCGCAATCACAGTGGGACCCATCAGGTTCTTTTGTGATAAAAGGGCTGGCGCAAGTAGCGTTCTGCTGTCTTCTGGCCTGTCGTTCCTCTATCAACAAGTTTTCCTGGAAGCCGAATAGTCCCGGCGGCAGGGTCCCGCTGGGCTACTGCCCTGGCTGCGGCCTGCCCAAGCTCAACGAGGTTCATATCCATGCTGGAGAAGGGTTGGCGGACCCTGCCACTTAGGACGTCCCAGTTGTCGAATCCAACGAGTGCGATGTCTTGGGGCACACGCAATCCCCGGGCTTCCAGCTGTTCTCTGGCGCCTCTGGCGATCTGGTCATCGCCGCACACGATCGCGTCCACGTCCTCTTCGCCGTCGAGCAGCCTGGCTGTCGCATCCCATCCCCAGCTCTGACTCCAGTCACCCCAAAGCGGTTCACACGCCAACTGCAGGCCAGCCTCCGTGAGAGCCAGCCGAGTGCCCTCGGCCCGGTCTCTGGCTGCGGCAGCGCTCATCGGCCCGCCGATGTGGGCGAGGTGGCGATGACCCGAGTTGATCATGGCCTGTGCTGCCATCCGGGCGGTCTGTACGTTGTCGCAGACAAAGGAAGCCGCCGATGCGTCCTCACAGGGTGCATAAACGTACACAACAGGAACCGGTGCGTGCAGCTTGAGCGCGGCGCGAGGCTCTGGTTCGTCGCCGACCATGAGCAGCCCATCCACTTTGCGGCTCAGCAGAACCCTTGCCTGGTGCAACTCAAGTTCCGGCTTGCCTTGGGAGTTGCACATGATGACGTTTGAACTGTCCGCACCCAGCGCGTCTTCAGCGCCTTTCATGATCGATGGAGCGAACCGGCCGTCCATGTCGTTCGTGATGATTCCTACGGAATGGGTCTTCCCGCCCAGAAGAGCACGGGCAAGCATGTTGGGCGAGAACGCAAGTTCGTCAGCCGCCCTAAGCACACGTTCTTTCGTCTTCTGCGCGACGTCGTAGCGGTTCGCCAGCGCCTTTGACGCGGTTGCGAGGGACACCCCGGCAGCCGTAGCCACGTCAGCCAGAGTTACAGCCTGGTCCAGCGCCCGTTCCCGTTGCATGCAGTCAGTCTTTCCAAGCCGTTGACATGTATTCGCCATCCTACTAGATTCTCGAAAAGGATTTCGAAAACGGTTTCGACACTTTTCTTTCCCGCACTTCCGGAATACCTGCTGAGGCTCCTCATCAACAACTGCCCCTCTCCGTGATGCGAATCGCGTCCTTGATAGAAAGCGCCAAACATGAGTTCCGAAACCTTGGTCCAGCAAGACCTCAGACCCCTGCCCCTGACAGACGTTCAGATCGAAGACGAGTTCTGGTCACCGCGCCGGGAGATGATCCGCACCCGCACCCTGCGCCAGCAGGAACAGCAGTTACGCAAGCCAGGACAACAGTTTGACGCCCTCAAACTCACCTGGAAGAAGGGTGACCCCGAACCGCACATCTTTTGGGAAAGCGACATCGCCAAATGGATCGAGGCAGCCAGCTACTGCCTGGCCCAAACCGAGGATCCCGAGCTGGAAGCATCTGTTGACGAGGCCATCGAACTCCTGGCCGGCGCCCAACAGCCGGACGGCTACTTGAATGTGTTCTTTACGGTAGTCCGTCCCGGAGAACGGTTCACAGACCTTCGCGACGCGCACGAGCTTTACTGCGCCGGCCATCTCATCGAAGCCGGAGTTGCCCACTTCGAGGCAACGGGTAAGACGACCCTGCTGGACATCGTCCGACGCTACGCCGACCTCATCGATCAGGTCTTCGGCCAGGGGGGACAACGCGAGGGCGGCTATGACGGCCACCAGGAAATCGAACTGGCCCTCGTCAAGCTCTACCGCGCCACGAATGAGCGGCGCTACCTCGAACTCAGCCGGAGGCTGATCAGGAACCGGGGCCAGCAGCCGTTCTATTTCGATCGGGAATCAGAACGCAGGGGAACCGAAGGCTACTTCGCGGACGTGTTTCCCCGGCGCACCCAGGAGAAACAGCGGTTCCGGGAATACAACCAGAGCCACCAGCCGGTGACCGAGCAAAGCGAAGCAGTGGGCCACTCTGTCCGCGCGGTCTACATGTACTCTGCCATGACCGACCTCGCCGCGGCGTACCAGGACGGCGACCTGGCCGCGGCCTGCGACAGGCTGTGGGAGAACCTCACAGAACGGAAGATGTACATCACAGGAGGCATCGGCTCGGAGCACAGCATCGAAGGGTTCGGCCCCGACTACGACCTCCCTGACGAACATGGATATGCCGAAACCTGTGCCGCCATCGGACTAGTGCAATGGTCCCACCGCATGGCCAACACACGGCGGCATGGCCGATACGTCGACGTCCTCGAACGCGCACTGTACAACGGCGTCCTTAGCGGCGTCTCCGCCGCGGGAACCCACTACTTCTACGGAAACCCGCTGGCCAGCAACGGCACAGTCCACCGCCACGAATGGTTCGGCGTGGCTTGCTGCCCACCCAACCTCGCCCGGCTGCTTTCCGAGCTGGGCCGCTATGCCTATTCGGAAGGATCCAACGAGGCCAGGGTCAACCTCTTCATAGCAGGCACCGCGAACTTCGCCGTCCACACTGGAAAGGTAAAAATCACTCAGGAAACGGACTTCCCCCGAACAGGAGGCGTGAAATTCTCCATCCATCCCGAAACACAGGACACCACCTTCACCTTCTCGGTCAGGATCCCGGCCTGGAGCGAAAACCCCTCATTGAAACTGAACGGGAAACTCCTGGACATCAGCAGCAACGTTCATGAGGGCTACCTCAGCATCGATCGCAGCTGGGCCGACGGCGACACCCTCGAACTCGATCTTGCCCTCGAACCTCGACGAATCTACGGCCATCCGAGCGTTGCTTCCGCCGCAGGAAAGACAGCGCTTCACTGGGGTCCGCTCGTCTTCTGCCTCGAAGGAATCGACCACAGATCCCCGGTCCGAAACCTGTCGCTCCCGCGAGACGCCAAGATCCAGGTGCAGGCGGACGAACGCACCGGAGCCGTCACACTCCATGCCACGGCGGCGGTCCCAATCGCTACTCCCGAGCTCTACACAGCAACCGTCCCTACGAAACGGGGGGAGAGCCTGCTTGCCGTGCCGTACTTCTCCTGGGCCAACCGTGGGCAGTCCGATATGACGGTCTGGATCCGCGAAGAGAACTGATCCCCGGAAGTAACTTGTCAGAGAACCCCGCTCCCACCATTGCCTTGCTGATCGTCGGGAATTCCGCGTGCCATCCAACGCGGTGAAGGTTGAATGACGAGAGCCCCCGCACACTCTGAAGTGCAGGCGGGGGCTCTGTCATGGGTAAACGTCCGGGCGTCAGCCCGCTGGCGTAACTACAACCTGGACGCGGTCGAGGTTTTGCGCCAGCGCAAACCGGGCCATAGGATCGCCGCTACGCTCTGAGGACACCCGGAGTGCAACAAGGTATGTCCCTGGTTGGTCGAAGGTAGTGGTGCTCTGGAGGGTTATGACGCTACCCGTTTTGCTGATTGGGGCGCTTGTATATTTGCCGTCACCATCGAGGTCCCACTCTGCTTTCACGATTTCTCCGGTACCCGGCGGAACCTGTGCCTTGGCCATCAGGGTTACTGGCTGGCCGGCCTGCGTTGTCACGAGTTTTTTGCCCTCGATTGTGAGATCGATCGTGGGTTGGATTCCACGGCGTGCCGCTGCGTTATCCGGTACGACAACTTGCCCGTCCTTGACCTGATATTTGGTTGACGCTGGAGGTGTAACACCGCGTTCGGCCCAAGCGGCAACATCACGAAGTGCCTGTTCGGCCATGCCGTACCAGTTGACAAGGTGTTTGGCCCGCTCTCCGGAGACAGGGGCATCCTGGTGGTCCGCGTTGTCGTTGAAGTAGACCCGGTAGGTATCTGCCGCAGCGGCCCCAAGGCTGGTCTCAACGCGTTTGCGGTACCAGTCTGTGTGCAAGGGAAGTGCGTCGACGTCGGACAGGTTGGACACCGCAATGACCTTGCCGTTCACGGATCCATCGAAGGCGGCATTGCCGGATACGGCGCCGCCGAAGTCTGGGGCCTTCACAGGCCGCTGCGGATAAAGCGGCGTGCCGTCGGGATTGCGGAACTGGTCAAGTCCAACCCATCCCGCACTTGCGGCAGGGACCTGGTAGCGGTAATAGAAGCGGTTGGCGATGTTCCAGCGGTTTGCTGTGGTGTCTCCGGCTTTGGCGAGTTCAGCCCGAACACGCTCGCCCAGCGGCGACTCTTCCGTGCCGAGGTAGCCATTGGTGTTCCAAAAGTCGTTAACGTAGGTGGGATCATAGGAAAGAGCGGCGCTTTGGTTGAGCCCGTCAGCTTGCCATTCTGAACGGCCAAGAAGATAGTCGGGATATTCCCAGCCCTGCCAGGGAACGCCCAGGGCGTGCAGTTCTTTCAGCATCGACTGTTCAGCTGGATCGAGACCGGCGTACGGATCGCCGCTGCCGCCGGGTAGCAGTGCGCTTCGGATCTGATCGGCCTTGCCACCAAGGATTAGCTGGGCAGCGGCCCGACCCAGGAAGTTGTAGGCCGTCGGGGTGGGCACTCCCTGGACAAGCGGCACAAACCCCTGCCACACACCGGTGGTGTTCTCGGCGGCACCAACTGTTTGGAACGACCCCCCGCTGGGCCCATACAGATATCCAAAGATCGGCCGATTGGTGCCGTAGTACCTGGCCGCCACCGTCTCCGCGAACTTGGCCGCGGCCGCCGAGTGGCGGTATCCCAGGGACACCGACTTATTTCCAGCATGCACGGCATACCCACCGCTGGAAAGCGCGAAACCGATGGCACGGTCGTCTGCACCTGAGGTGTCCACTACGGGGGCGAAAGGCACGGGGTAGGTGTACTGGAAGAACCGTCCCTCCCATCGCGCCTTGTCCTCTTGGGCATGCAGGTAGATCGTGAATTGGATGTTCGTGCCCTCAAAGTGTCCACGGACACGGTGGTGGGGAACCGGCACCGTCTCATCGGTCTCGCTGTCAATAACCGGCTTGGTATAGGTCGGATCGATACAGTCCGGGGTTATCTGCATCGCGCCCCCAACGGTGACGCAGTTGGACGAGGCAGCCAGGGCGGGTCCTGCGGTTGTGAGGCCGCTGCCCAGGAGCAAAGCCACAGCGAAGGCACCAACACCTCCGCGATGAATCAGGGTTGAGTGGATTTTCATCGTTCTCCTTCATTGGGGAACTCCAGCAGAGGCAGACGTCGGTGTTGAGCCTCGATTTTTGGAGAACGTTCTCCATGGAACGTTTCAAAGGACAGTACAGGGCGCCAAACGCAGGGTCAATACATTGGATGGAGACGCTTGGCGAGGAGCCCGAGGAGGAAGGTGCCGACTACTGACAGTGCAAGGCCGCTCTGCGGCCGGAGCAGCAGCGACTCGACGCACCGTTTCAGCGCCAGCACCGCGGCACATACTCTTATTCCGAACAGGAAGGGAACAGATGAAAGACACCGTGGGGCGAAGTCGGCGCCGTGTGACTATCGCTGATGTGGCAGAACACGCGGGAGTTTCAACAGCTTCGGCGTCCAAGGTCCTGAGGAACGCCTACGGAGCCAGCCCGTCGATGCGTGCCCGGGTCCAGGCTTCGATGGACGAACTCGGCTACCGTCCTTATGGCCCCGCGCGCGGAATGCGGGGCCGCACATTCACGGTTGGGGTGATCCTGTCTGACCTCGACAACCCCTTCTACAGCCTCATAACCGAGGGCATCGCCAGCGTCGTCCGTGCTCATTCCTACGAGGTATTTGTCTCTCCAAGCGGTTTCGGCGTATCTGAACAGCGAGCGCTGACAGAGGCCATGATCGACCACCAGATAGACGGACTCGTTATGGTTTCCCCGTTGATGCGTGGCAGCGAACTCGAGCAGATCGCAGCGCGGATCCCCATGGTCGTGGTGGGTCATCACAACCAAAGCGAGTCCTTTGACACGGTTGCCTCGGATGATGAGCTCGGCTCCGAACTGGTGGTGGAGCATTTGGTGGAACTTGGCCATAGACGCATTGCGTTCGTCATGCATGCTGAGGGGCGGGCGGATGAAACACGTCCGGAATGTCACCGACTCGGTGGCTTCATCCGTGCCATGGAAGCCAGAGGGCTGGCAGATGGCATTGTCGTAGTCGACTCGCAGTGGAGCCTTGACGGCGGACGCGATGCGGCCAAACAACTGGCCGCCATGAGGAGGGCGCCAACAGCTGTCCACGCGGGGGCGGACGTTGTCGCGCTGGGCATCTTGGATGAGTTATGGGACAGCGGCCGGTCGGTGCCTTCAGCTTTTTCCTTGGTGGGCTGCGACAATTCGCGCGCCTCCTCTTTGGGGCCGATCCAGCTCACCACCGTAGACCAATCCGGTATTGGGATGGGCAGGCAGGCGGGGCAACTGCTCGTGGAGCGTATCGAAGGGCGGGTTAAGGCCGTTCACGACGTTTTTCAACCCTGGCTGGTGGTCCGCGGAACTACCGCAGCCAGGGACTGAGTCTCGCAGAAATTACGATGGTCCGGAATTCCGAACTCACCTTTTCACAGGGACCGCCCGAGCTCGGGATTTGCGTGTATTAGCCGGTGCTGCGCTGGTCTTGCGGGGGACTAATCGTGGGGCCAGCACGTAATGAGCGGGCTGCGTTCGGCCATCGATGCGTTCAAGGAGAAGGCGTGCGCTGTTGGCGCCAGTGAGGTGTCCGGACTGATCGACCGTGGTCAGTGAGATACGCCCGATCGATGATACGTAGATATTGTCATAACCGGCCACCGTGAGGTCATCGGGGACACGGAGACCTTCCTCCTCTGCCGCCCGAAGCACACCGAGTGCAGCAATATCGGCGCCGGCAAAAATCGCCGTTGGCACGTCATTTCCGGCAAACGCCTGACGGGCAGCCTCGTAACCGCCAGCCTCTGAGTAGGAGGTCTCGATGGTTTCCGGAGTCAGGCCGTGACGGAGCATCGCCTGCTCGTAGCCATAGCGTCTGGCTGTGTGGGAAAGGACAAAAGGTTCCAAGTTGCCCGATGGCATTCCCGTGTGGACGATGCGCTGATGGCCCAGTCCCACGAGATGGTCCACCATCAGGCGGGCTCCTTGATATTCATCATCAACAACCGTGTCAAAGGTTGAGGCAGTGCCATGTCGTGCCACAACCACGGTAGGAATTCTGGAGCCCAGTTCCTCCAACCATGAGGCCTCCATCCACGGCGCAACCAGGATGAGTCCATCAACTTGCCGGTCCAGGAGGGCCTCAATGCTTCGTTTTTGCCGCTCCGGCGACAAACCGCCGGTAACAAGCACTTCTTGGTAAGGGGTGGTCTCCAGGGCATCGGAGATTCCCTTCACCACTTCTGGCTGGAAAGGAGATTCCATCTCCACGATCATCACGCCTACGGTGTACGATTTTCCGCGCATTGCACGCGCACCCGCATGGGGCCGATAGCCAAGTTTCTCAATGGCTGCGGTAACCCGTTCACGCATCTGAGGACTTACCCCCGAAGCACCCCTGATGACTTTGGACACTGCAGAAAAGGACACGCCCGCTTCGCTGGCAACGTCCTGAAGGGTTGCCCTGCGTGGCTTGCTGGTGGCGGCACTACCTTTGGGTGTCAACGTCGACCCCTTCTCGTCGTCCTCAATTGCTAGTTCAGTTTAGCGTGATGGACAACGTTGCACCACATGCGGCCCATCGCGGCTCACTGCGGCTAGCGCTCGTAGCCTGACAAAGGGCACTTTTCCCAGTGCTGGGGCGGTGAAATACCTAGTGCTGTGATCCAAGTGACAATTTGCCCTTGACGACAGATTGAACGCTGATCTACAGTTTTTACGGACAACGTTGCACGCCGAGGGGATTGCCCTTCATTGTGTGGGTTTGACGACGTTGCAGGCAGCGTTCCTGCCCCTCAACAACAAAGGAGTTAACATGCGACGCACACGAGGACGTGCCTTTGTCGCCTTGGCAGCACCACTGGCCATTGGCTTGGTAGCTCTCACCGGCTGCACCAGCGGCGGCTCGGGAGGTGATGCCGGCGGTGGATCAGGAAACAAAGATCTCCTGACCATCGGGATGACAGCCGATATCCAAGGCTGGGACCCTGGAGTCCAGCCGAGCTATCAAGGATGGTCGGCGGACGCGGTGTGGGATTCGCTCCTGCGCTGCGACAAAACCGGCAAGCCTGAACCATCCTTGGCAGACAAATGGGAATTCAGTGCCGACCAGAAAACGGCAACGCTCCACATTCGAGACGGCGTGAAATTCTCAGATGCCACGCCCGTCGATGCCGCGGCTGTGAAAGCCAACGCAGAGTACTACGCGACCGCCGGGGGCGCATCCAGCCGTTGGGCGGGCATCACAGTTCAGACGCCGGACTCTCAGACGGTCGCCATTTCCTGGCCGACGCCGAACCCGTTGCTGGCCTTGCGGATGTGTGAGTCGAAGATCGCGACTCCGGCTTCGATAGCTTCCAAGAAGTTCGACGTCCCCGTGGGGTCCGGCCCTTACACACTAAGCGAGTCCGAAACGACCCGGGGTTCGGTGTACACCTTTGTTAAGAACGACTCTTTCTGGGACAGCGCCAACTTCCCTTACAAGAAGCTCGTCATCAAGGTCCTTGAGGACGAGACAGCAGCCGTCAACGCACTGAAGACCCAGCAAATTGATGGAACCATGGTTTCTGCTGCCACCCTTGAGGAAGCGAAGGGCGCCGGCCAGAACATCCAAACCCTCAAGGGCAGCAGCACTACACGGCTGCTGATTACTGACCACCTTGGGGAGAAGGTGCCGGCCCTTGGCAATCTCGACGTCCGCAAGGCCATGAATATGGTCTTTGACCGCGATGCGATGGCCGAGAAGCTCTACCAAGGCCACGCGAGCCCCGCCTACCAAATCTTCCGCGAGGGCAGTGACGCGTACATCGATGGGCTTCAGGACCCCTACCCCTTCAACGCGGATCAGGCAAAAGCCTTGATGGCGAAAGCCGGTTTCGCTAACGGTTTCACCCTGCAGATCCCGACGATGGCCGGGCAGAACCATGAAACCCTTATGCCCTACATAACCCAGCAGCTGGCCCTGTTGAACATCAAGGTTGAGCAGGTGCCCTTGTCCGGACCGAACGCCATCGCTGAGCTCCTCAGCGGAAAGTTCCCCGTCCCCTTGTGGCAGCTTGGCAACTATGGCGAATCGCTGCAGGATATCAGCGATTACATCTTAAAGGACGGTATATGGAACGTCTCGCACCAAGCAGATGCAAAGGTCGACGCACTTTGGAAAATCGTCCTGACGGGCTCGGAAGCTGAGCGCAAACAAGCCGAGCAGGACCTGAACAAGTACGTGACCGAGCAAGCATGGTTCGTGCCGATGGCCTACATGGACCGCTTCTACGCAACCAACCCCAAGGTAGATCTCCAGGAGTCCAGCGACTTCTCAGGCCTGCACCCGCTTTTGCGCGACTTCAAGTAACAAGACCAGAAACCCGGGCGACCCACGATGATGTTTTCTTTGTTCAAAAGTCTTCTCCGCTCTGCGGGAATTCTTCTCCTCGTCAGCTTTGCAACGTTCAGCCTGATGTTCGGCAACGGTACCGGTATTGCGCGGGCAATCCTCGGATACCAAGCAACAGATGCTGATGTGCAACGCAAAGTGGTCAGCCTGGGGCTGGACCGCCCCTTGTTGGTGCAATTTGGGGACTGGCTGGTCAAAGCCGTCACCGGCAACCTCGGAGAGTCGTTCTTCACGGGCCAAACCGTGACGAGCGCACTTTCAACGAGGGTGCCGGTGACACTGACCCTGGTCGTGATGACCTTGGTGTTCACTTTGATTCTCAGCGTCTTGCTGGGCGTGGCGGCCGCCGTCTACGGTGGCTGGCTCGACAGGCTGCTTCAGTTCATATCCGTCCTGGGAGCCGCCGTACCGCCCTTCATCATCGCAATCGTGCTGGTGTTCGCCTTCGCTATCGCGGTACGTATCTTTCCCGCCACAGGCTACGTATCGCCGGACCGGAACTTCGGCGGGTGGGTTTTGTCCATCACTCTGCCCATCCTGGCCCTCCTCATCGGTTCGGTAGCCAGTGCCGCCAGCCAATTCCGAGGAGCCGTACTGGACGCCCTCTCGAAAGATTACGTCCGGACCTTGAGGGCACGCGGTATCCGCGAATCCCGGGTTGTGTTCCGGCACGTACTCAGGAACGCCGGCGGCCCTGGCCTCACCGTCCTCAGCCTCCAAACCCTTGGTTTGCTGGGCGGTGCCATTTTCGTCGAGCAAGTCATGGCCCTGCCTGGCATGGGGCAGTTGGCCAACTCTTCGGCACAACAAGGGGACGTGCCCATGGTGATGGGCACAGTCGTCGTGACCATCATCATCGTCCTGGTGGTCAACTTCCTTGGCGACTTCGCCAACACCCTGCTGAACCCGAAAGCGAGGACGCGATGAGCGCCGAAACTACACCGCTGGCAATAGACACCCCAACGGCGCCCAAAGGCCGTTCTGTGCTGAAGCGCTTGCTAACCAATCCCCAAGGCGTCCTCTGCATCGCCTTCCTGCTCTTTGTCATCGTGTTTGGCCTTGTCAGCCCCGTGCTTGCTCCCTATCAGCCGAACCAGGCCGACCTTGACGCCGTCAACGCGCCACCGTTTTCACCGGGCCACCTGCTGGGCGCCGACCGGGCAGGGCGGGACACCCTCTCGCAGCTGATGTGGGGAACCAGCGGTACGCTCCTGGGCTCGGTTCTCGTGCTCGTCATCGCAGTATTGATCGGTGTAACCGGCGGCTTGCTGGCCGGCTTCTACCGGGGCAAATTCGAAGCAGTCGCTGGTTTCATCACAGACGTCATCATGTCCTTGCCGAGCATCGTCCTGCTGATTGCGCTCTTCGCACTCACCGGACCCAATGTCTTGGTAGCCATGGCGGTATTCGGAGTGCTCGTCTCACCGACGTACTACCGTTTGGTTCGCTCCGTTGTTCTTGCCGTGCGGACGGAGCTATATATCGATGCAGCCAAGGTAGTCGGGCTTCCGGACCTGCGCATCATTGGACGCCATGTGCTGTGGGCAGTCCGTGCCCCTGTCGTGATCCAGAGTTCCTTCGTCGCGGCCTCGGGCATCGCCATCCAAGCCGGCGTTGAATTCCTTGGTCTCGGCGATCCGAAGCAACCCTCATGGGGCGGGATCCTTCAAAACGCGAACGCCAACATCTACAACAATCGGTTTGGCGTACTCTGGCCGGCACTCCTCATCAGCTTGACGATTCTGGCGCTGGTGCTGCTGGGCAATGTACTTCGGGACGTGCTGCAATCATCAGCCCACAACAACACGCTCAAGAAGTCCCGGCGCAGGGAGCTCGTAACCTCAGCGCAACGCGCACGAACAGAAGCAGACCGGCCAGATGTGCCTCAAGAGGTCCTGCTGTCCATCCGTGGACTGAGAATCGGGTATCCCGATGGCCCGGAGAGTGTTCGGGAGGTGGTGCACGGTGTTGACCTGGACGTCAGGAAGGGCGAAATTCACGGCCTCGTTGGCGAATCAGGGTCAGGAAAGTCGCAGATGGCATTCGCAACCCTTGGGATCCTGCCGAAAGAAGCGGTCATACTCGGAGGCAGCATCCTTCTGGACGGTGAGGATCTTCTTGCTGACAACAAGGCACTCAAAGCCGCCCGGGGACATCGGATTGGGTACATCCCACAAGAACCCATGTCCAACCTCGATCCTTCATTCACCATTGGCGCTCAACTCATCCATGGACTGCGTGCGGTGAAGAAGATCAGCGCCAAGGACGCCCGGAAACACCTCATCAGACTGCTGGCGAGGGTGGGAATTCGAGATCCCGAGGGCGTCATGGGCCTGTATCCCCATGAAATTTCGGGAGGCATGGCCCAGCGCGTCCTGATCTGCGGTGCCGTAGCCGCCGACCCCGAGCTGATTGTTGCCGATGAACCGACGACGGCTTTGGACGTGACGGTCCAGGCAGAGGTGCTGGAACTGTTGCGGGAACTCAGCATGGAACGAGGACTTGCCATGATTCTCGTCACCCACAACCTCGGTGTCGTCGCGGACCTGTGCGACAACGTCAGCGTCATGAAAGATGGTCGGATCGTGGAACGAAGCGACGTGGACTCATTGTTCACTGCACCCCAGCAGAGATATACGCAGGAACTCCTTGAATCCTCGCGCCGCGTGGAACTGTTGGAGGTCTAAGCCATGAACGAAAAGCTGCTCCAGGTAGAGAACCTTGTTGTCACTTTCAAAGGCCGCCATGGAATTTCGAAACGGGTTATAGACGATGTCAGTCTTGATCTCCATGCTGGCGAGACGCTAAGCCTCGTGGGGGAGTCGGGGTCCGGAAAGACCACGATCGGGCGGGCCATCCTCGGCCTTGCTCCCGTGACCGAGGGAACAATCATGTTCCGTGGAGAGGTCATCAGCAACATTTCCCGAACTCAACGGCGGAAGGTGGCCCGTGGAATCCAGGTTGTCTTCCAGGACCCCTACTCGTCACTAAACCCGTCCATGACCGTCGAGGATATTCTCGTCGAACCGATGGCCGCCGCAGGTGCCCAGGGCGGGAGGCAGCGCGTACGCGAGCTGTTGGACTCTGTGGGCCTCCCCAGTGATTCCGGAAGCCGGTATCCGAAGGAGTTCTCCGGCGGGCAACGGCAACGCATCGCGATCGCCCGCGCTCTGGCCTTGGACCCTGCAGTCATCATCTGCGATGAGCCCACCAGCGCACTCGATGTCACCACACAGGCCCGGGTACTGAGCCTGTTCAAGGACCTGCAGGAACAAACCGGCGTCGCCTACCTGTTCATCAGCCATGACCTCGGAGTGGTGAACTCCATCAGCGACCGGATTGCCGTGCTCTACCAAGGCTCCGTTGTGGAACTCGGCGAAGCCCGGCAGGTTGCCCTAAACCCACGGCACGAATACACCCGTCGTCTTCAGATGGCCGCACCGGTAGCCGACCCCGCCAAGCAGCGCGAACGCCGGTCCGCCCGCCTGAAGCTCCTGGCCAATGACAAGACGACATTCGACACAAACAGCGCAGCCGCAACACTCTGAACCACGCAAAAAGAACACTCTGGCCGGTTCGCAAACCGTCCAAGGCAACAATCCGTCTGGAGAAACACATGGCACACGCTGCCCCTCCCTCTGCCCCCCGCTTTGAACACCGAACCGAACCCCACAAGGTGATCGGCATCGGAACTGGCACACCGCGCCTATCCTGGACTGTCCCTGACGCAGATGAAGGCTATAGCCAAACATCCTACGAAGTTGAAGTCAGCCGTGGAGCTTCCACAGAGGTCTACCGGGTAGAGGGCCCTGAGCAGGCCCTGGTTCCCTGGCCGGCGCCAGTACTGGCTACCAGGGAAGAAGCGACAGTACGCGTACGCGTTGCCCATGGCAAGGACTGGAGCGACTGGAGTCAACCTTCCACAGTCGAGACGGGCCTCCTTGAGGTGCAGGACTGGAAAGCCGAATTCATCAGCCCTGCCCACATTGGACGCGTGGGCCAGCCCGCCCCGATACTTCGTGGGCGCCTGAACATCCCCGGTACGGTCCTCAAGGCGCGGCTTTACGCCACGGCCCATGGCATCTACGTGCCGACAATCAACGGGCGCCGCCTTGACGATACTGTGCTCGCCCCGGGATGGACCTCCTATGACCACCGTCTGCGCTACCACACCTACGATGTCACCGGGCATCTGCGCCCCGGAACGAACCACCTGGACATGCTGCTGGGCAACGGCTGGTACCGCGGCAGGCTTGGTTTCGAGAACAAAAGCGCCATCTACGGGGACCGGCTCGCCATCCTCGCACAACTTGAAGTCATCACGGACGACGGCGGCACTTTCGTCCTGCTGTCCGATGGCTCGTGGACGGCCCGTAACAGCCACATCCTGGCAGACGACCTGTACGACGGTCAGTTTACGGACCTCAGCGCTGCGGCCAGGGCATCCGACGGCGACGCTACCGCCGTCGACATCATTTCAGCTGACCTGAAGACACTGGTCGCACCCGAAGGACCACCAATCCGGCCAACGGAAATCCTCCCGGCCATCTCTGTCTTCACCTCACCGTCGGGCAAAACCCTTGTCGATTTCGGGCAAAACCTCGTCGGCTGGGTCAGGCTCCGCACCCGCAGCCTGCCAGCTGGGGCGAAGGTGACCATCCAGCACGCAGAGGTGCTGGAAAATGACGAACTCTGCACGGAACCCTTACGTACAGCGCAGGCCAGGGACACCTATATCGTGGCCGGGAAGCCTGAGGAGACGCTGGAGCCCTCGCTCACACTGCACGGATTCCGATATGCAGAGGTCAGTGGCGTTCCCGGCCTCACGGAACAGGACATTGAAGCCGTTGTCATAGGAACGGACTTGCGCCGCACCGGATGGTTCTCGTCTTCGGATGAACTCCTTAACCGGTTCCACGAAAACGTCAACTGGAGCATTCGAGGAAACTTCGTCGACGTCCCTACCGACTGCCCCCAACGCGACGAACGACTCGGCTGGACTGGCGATATCCAGGTGTTCGCCCCCACCGCATTCTTCCTCTACGACATTGGAGGATTCCTCGGCTCCTGGCTGAAGGACCTCGCCGCCGAGCAACTGCCCGACGGTTCAGTGCCGCATGTGATCCCTGACGTCGTCCACTCCGACCTGACAAACGCACCCACCGCTGCCTGGGGTGACGCTGCAGTGCTGGTTCCCTGGTCCATGTATCAGCGGACAGGCGACCGAGAGGTTCTTGAGCGGCAGTTCCCAAGCATGTGCGCCTGGGTGGACAGGGTGGCTGAACTGGCAGGGGCGGACTCTTTGTGGACCGGCGGATTCCAGTATGGGGACTGGCTGGACCCCAGCGCACCACCAGAGGATGCTGCCCGAGCCAAAACAGATCCGGACGTCGTCGCTACCGCCCACCTGGCGCGGTCCGCCGAAGTGCTTTCACAGATAGCGGCAATCCTCGGAAAGGACTTGGAAGCAGCAAGCTACAAGAAACTTTCCGAAGAGGTCCGGGCCGCCTTTGCCCGCACCTACGTAACCCCGGCGGGCCGAATCCTTTCGGATACTCAAACCGCCTATGCCATGGCGCTTGAGTGGGCTCTGCTGCCCAGCGAGGACCAACGCCGCGAGGCTGGACGGCGCTTGGCCGATCTGGTCCGGATCAGTGGCTTCCGTATCAGCACCGGTTTTGTTGGCACACCCCTGGTGTGCGATGCGCTCACTTCCGCGGGTGAAATAGACGTTGCCTACAGGCTGTTGCTGCAAACCGGCTGCCCGTCCTGGCTCTACCCGGTCACCATGGGCGCTACCACGGTTTGGGAAAGGTGGGACAGCCTGCGGCCTGACGGCAGCGTCAACCCCGGTGGCATGACGTCCTTTAACCACTATGCGTTGGGAGCAGTTGCTGACTGGCTACACCGCAGTGTGGCCGGACTCGCGCCTGCCGAACCCGGCTACCGGAAGATCCTCGTGCAACCGCATCCGACGGCGGCACTCACCCACGCCTCGGCACGCCACCTCACGCCCTACGGCGAAGCCGCCGTGGAGTGGCGGCGTGACGGTGGACAGTTGATCCTTAATGTGGTTGTGCCGGTCGGAAGTACGGCGACGGTCTACCTCCCTGGTTCCGATGAAGCCGTAACAGTTGGGCATGGAACGCATGCGTGGTCCGTTGTTGATCCAACCTTCCGCGCCGGCGAAGGCAAGGCAGCCACCATCCGGGAGCTGCTCGACAACCAACCCTCCACGTGGTCCGCCGTGGTTGGTGCGGCTGTCGAAACCGGCATCGCACCGGGCGGAGAAGCGCAGGCCGCGGAAAAACTTGCAAGGTACCTTGACGAGCCTGTTGGCAAATTGGGGTGGGCCCTCGCACCGGAGCCATGGATCAGCGACCGCGTGCCTTTGCGCCAGAAGGTTGCCGAGATCCTCCAAAGGAAAGTTTGATGACAACGCCATCAGGGAGGTCTCCTCCATCGTCACTTGTCCACCGAGGTGGCAACCGGTTTTACAGACCGGATGCTTGCCGTCCAGTCCCTTGATAGCGGCTCGGCCCTGTCCGTCCGTTAACACACCCTGCGCTTAGGACTTTCACATGCCATTCACCAAGAACGCGACCCTCGCGGACATCCTGGCCGATCCGGACGCAACCCGCGTCCTGGAGAAACATCTCCCCGGATTTCAGTCCTGGAACGACTGGTCTCTTAGCCCCCTGGCGAAACTCGACGAGGTGGCCCATTGGGCCCGTGGCGTAGGCGAGCAAACGCCGGACCTCGCAGCGCTCCGGGCCGACATGGCCGCCCTAAGTTCCTCGCCGAACGTGATGCCGGCGGCAGTTGAACCGCTGGCGCCGCGGGCGGATGCTGACAGCACCCGTCAACCCACAGCCCCGATCTTTCCCGCAATCGCTCAACGATGGGACGCAGCCGAGGTGGTCCTCAACGGTCCCACGTCAGGCAACCCATTTACCGACGTCGAGCTTTCAGCGACCTTCACCAGCGGAGACGCATCCGTACAGGTCGGCGGCTTCTACGACGGTGGAGGGGTATACCGGATCCGGTTCATGCCACCATTCACGGGGACCTGGATGTTCGAAACGATTTCCAACACCAAGTCACTGGACGGCGCTTCTGGAAGCATCGAGATAACTCGATCGGGTGCAGGAAATCACGGCAAAGTACGCGTAGAGGACACTTATCATTTTGCCTACGAAGACGGCACTCCATTCCTGCCCGTGGGTACCACGGCCTATGCCTGGACCAACCAGACACGGGAACTGCAGGAACAGACGCTGCGCACCCTGGCAGAGTCACCGTTCACCAAGATCCGCATGTGCGTCTTTCCCAAGTCCTACTCTTACAATTCCAACGAACCTGACAGCTATGCGTACGAGAAACATGCAGATGGGACCTGGGATTTCGCACGCTTCAACCCAGTATTCTTCCGGAACCTTGAGCAACGGATCCTGGCGCTCCAGGATTTGGGCATCGAAGCGGACGTGATCCTATTTCATCCCTATGACCGCTGGGGTTTCTCCGACATGCCCTCCTGGGCGGATGACCTGTACCTCAGCTACGTCGTGCGCAGGCTTGGAGCTTATCGAAACGTCTGGTGGTCACTGGCCAATGAGTACGACTTCATGATCACCAAAGTCGAGGTCGACTGGGAACGTTTCGCTGCAGTCGTGAAACGTGAAGACCACGCCGGGCACCTCATCTCCATCCACAACGGTGCTACGTTCTATGACTACACGCGACCTTGGATCACGCACTGCAGTATCCAACGTACGGATAACTATCTCTCGACTGAGAACACCGACACGTGGCGCGAAAAGTGGGGCAAACCCGTGGTGGTCGACGAAGTGGGCTACGAAGGAGACGTAGCAGAAGGCTGGGGAAACATCAGCGCGCAAGAACTGGTCAGGCGTTGCTGGGAAGGTGCCATCCGTGGTGGGTACGTCAGCCATGGCGAAACCTACCTGGACGCCAACGACATTATCTGGTGGGCTAAGGGCGGCGTCCTCAAGGGTGAATCTCCCGCCCGAATTGGTTTCCTCCGCCAGTTGATTTCCGAGGCGCCCAGTGGGCACTGGGATCCCCTTCCCAGCGATTGGGATTCCCGAACCGGCGGCGACAACGACCACCGAATCATCTACTTGGGCATCGGGCGGCCGCGACTCCGCTCGGTGCTCGTTCCCAACGGCTCAACTTGGTATGTGGACGTCATCGATACCTGGAACATGAGCATTTACACTCTGCCGGAACCTGTCCAAGGGCGTGTAGTCGTGGACCTGCCAGGACGGGAGTACATGGCCCTCCGGATACGACGCGCATAGCACCCCCAAAACCACCGGCTCCACGAGCCACTGATCCGCACTATCCGCGCGGCAGAAACATCAATCTTGTGAGGAAACAGGATGACTTCTTCCGTGCAACCGGACCAAACAAAGAACCGCTTCGTAGGCCTGGTAACCCATAAATTCCCCCTTGTGGGGCTTCTCATTCTTGCCTTGGCGATCTTCATCTCGATGGCGACCGAGTTCCTTCCCGGTGGTCTTATTCCCCAGATCGCGGCGGATTTCGGCCGTTCACCGGCTGAGGTAGGCAACCTCATCACGGTCTTCGCCCTGACTGTCATCATTACAGCCGCACCGTTGGCGCTGATCACGCGGCGCGTGCCACGCAAGACCATGGTTCTCGTTGCCTTCGCCCTGATCGGAGCGGGCAATCTTGGAACAGTGCTCGCACCGTCCTTTGAGGTGCTGCTGGCCGCCCGGGTTGTTGGTGCGCTGGCCCACGGAGCTTTCTGGTCGGTTGTTGCGGCCTACCCGGCGCACATGGTCCGTCCTGGCGAGCTTGCCAAAGCCACGGCCGTTACTGCCGCCGGGGGTTCTATTTCCGGGGTCTTGGGAATACCGCTCGGAAACGCTCTCGGACAGGCATTCGGTTGGCGTGCGTCATTTACCGTGCTGGCCTTCCTTGTGGTGCTGACACTGGTCCTCATGGTCTGGAAATTGCCCTATATTGCTACATCGCCAACTAATACGAAAGCTGGCATCGGGCGGACGGAGAGGGATCGCGCGTTGCCGGGCGTGCTGATGATTTGCCTGCTCATCGTTCTTATTGTTGGAGCGCAGAATAGTTTCGGTACATTCAACGTGGTTTGGCTTCTGGATATTGTGGAAATGGAACCAGCCGCCATTCCCATCATGCTGTTCGTAGGTGGGGCAGCCAGTGCCCTTGGAGTTGCCCTGACCGGTATCTACTACAGCAGGATTCCTTTGCGGTTGTTCTTTGGGTCCCTTGTAGCTCTGATTGGGCTTCTGACGACGCTGCCTCTGGCCGTCAGTTCGCAGCCTGCCGTCTGGGTGGTATCCGGGTTTTTAGGTGCAGTGTTCGGTGGAGTGCCTGTGATACTCCAAACACGCATGATGTCTGTGGCTTCACCCAGCCGCCGCAACATGGCCGCAGCCTTGCAAACGACGGCGTTCAACATCGGCATTGGCGGTGGGGCCTTTCTTGGCGGGACCGCGATTGAACTGAGCGGCCTTTCCGCACTGCCGTATTGGGCTGCAGCTGTGATGGGCATGGCGCTGGTAGCTGCACTTATGTGGGAATTATCAAACAAGAAAAAGCATGAAAGGAAGAGCTAACGGACATGGCTGTTATGGACGAACAAACGAGAACACGGAATGTACTCGAAGTCTCGACTGGCAGGGATGCTCTGCGATCCGCGCTTCCGGAGGTGGTGGACAACGCCGAGGCCATGGGAGGCGCGCTGGATTTGCCGGTCGGCGCGCTAACGACCCTCTTCCGAGTCAAAGAGAGCGTCCAGAATGACCTCTGGCAAAAGCTGGCATTGATTGAGCTACCTGTACGGGTTGAGCCTGAAGCCGTCGTTCCTGACACAAATTATGAAAGCGATGACGTCGCGCGGGCATCGGCCACCTTGCTGAACTCCGCCACAGGCACCATGAACGTGCCTGCGGAATTGATCATTGAAGGACCTTCCCATGGGAATCCGTTCACAGATGTGGAACTGCAGGCCGTCTTCGAAATGAACGGACAGGAAATCACTGTCGGCGGGTTCTACGACGGCGAGGGCCGGTACATCGTGAGATTCCTTCCTGGAGAAGCCGGCCTCTGGCGTTTTCGCACGATTTCCACGGCCCGGTCCCTGGATGGTCTTAGCGGTGAAATCCAGATCGAGGCATCTCAGGAGCGAGGTCCGGTCCGGGTCGCAGACACGTTCCACTTCGCCTACAGCAACGGAGAGATATTCCGGCCAGCCGGAACCACCCTCTACGCATGGACGCACCAGAGCAACGAACTGCAGGAAGAAACGCTGGCCACGCTGGGTTCCTCACCCTTCACCAAGGTACGGATGTGCGTCTTCCCGAAGGCGTTCATCTTTAATGACAACGAACCTGAGCTCTATCCGTTCGCAAAAAATGGCGACGAATGGGACACGACGCGGTTCAACCCTGCGTTCTTCCAGCACCTGGAGAACAGAATCAGGGACCTCGGCAAGCTCGGGATCGAAGCGGACGTCATCCTGTTCCATCCTTACGACCGTTGGGGCTTCAGCGACCTTGGAAAGGCAGCCGATGACAGGTACATCCGGTACTTGGTGCGGCGTTTGGCAGCCCTGCCGAACGTGTGGTGGTCCTTGGCCAACGAATACGACTTCGTCACCACTAAACGTCGGGAAGACTGGGAGCGCTTTGCCCGGACCGTCGTGGAGGAGGACCACGCGGGGCACCTTTTGTCCATCCACAACGGCACGCGGCTGTATGACTACTCCGCAGATTGGGCAACACACTGCAGCATCCAAAAGGTGGATTACTACAAGACAGCCGAGCTCGTCCAGGACTTCCGGGAGGAATGGGGCAAACCCGTTGTCTTGGACGAGATCGGCTATGAAGGGGACCTCGAATACGAGTGGGGGAGCCTGCCTGCCACCGAGGTCGTCCGTCGTGCGTGGGAAACAACCCTTCGCGGCGGCTACTACACCCACGGCGAAACGTACTACAAGGAGAACGACCAGCTGTGGTGGGCCAAAGGGGGCCACTTGTTTGGACAAAGCATGGACAGGATCACATTTCTGGAAGGACTTATCAACGAGTCACCGACCCGCCGTCTTGAGCCCATACTCTCCCTCTCACCGACGCCCGTGAGCGGCGTGAAGGGCGAATACGAGATTCACTACAACGGTTACAGCCAACACAAATTCCGGACCGTGGACGTTCCCAAGGGGCGAACAGCGGAGATTGACGTGATTGACACGTGGGCAATGACCGTCGATACCTTGCCCGGTATCTATACCGGCCGTCAAACATTGGAGCTCCCGGCGAGACCTTATATGGCACTGCGCATGCGGGTACTGGAGCAGGCAGGATGAGCGTCACTGTCAATGGCGCCAGGTTGTTCGCTTCTGCGAAGACAATCAAGTCCGGCCCTTGGGCCGCAGAGCTCCGGGGCGATGAGCTGGCCGCAATCCGCCACAATGGCGTCCTGGTCATTCGTGGGATCCGCGCTGTCATACGTGACAAAGATTGGCGCACTCTCGTACCGGCCGTGCATCGTTCAACGCTGGAGGAAGATGGGCAGGGCACCCTTCTCACGCTTGATCTCGCCTTCGAAGGCTACGGTGCCCGTTACTGCGGCAAGCTCACCGCACGGTTTTCTGCCAAGTCCTTGCAGGTGACTTTCGACGGCGTCGCACCGGTCGACTTCCTGAGCAACCGCATCGGTCTGGTAGTCCTGCATCGTCCCGACGATGCAGGACTGCCCATGGACATCGGGACGGCAGCAGGGGGAACCGTAAAGGCGCATTTTCCAGTGGACATCAGCCCTCACCAGCCCTTCATGGACGTCGCGTCGATGGACTGGGAACGCGACGGGACGAGGTTCCGTCTGGAATTTACGGGCGATGTCTTCGAGACCGAAGACCAACGCAACTGGACCGATGCGTCCTTCAAGACGTACAGCACACCACTGGCCAAGCCGTTCCCCGTGCACGTCCGGGCAGGAAGCACCGTTCAGCAGTCGATAACACTGACCGCGGGGCCGAACCCGAAGGCGTCCCCGCTGCATCATCAAACCCGGGCACACCTCCACGCTCTCAGGGTGCTTGATGTCCAGGTTGGCGTTGTCCCGGCACTTACCGTTTCCGCAACCGCTGCATCAGAGTGGGCCGGCACGGAGAAGAACATGCTACCCGGGCTCGAGGCACTCCTCGTGGAGGTTGCCTATGGCCCCAGGGCAGAGCAGGAGATTGTGTCAGCAGTCGAAACAGCCACCGCGCTGGGCGTTCCTCTGGATGTCCGGCTCATCGTTCAGGCGGCACACCAGATCCCGGAACTGCTGGCTATGCTCCCCCTGCACAACGTCCTAAGGCTCGCCGTGTTCAGCGTCTCCAGCCATGTCACGGAACCAGCACTGTGGTCAGCGCTTGTGATGGAAGCGCGCCGGGCTCATTACGCTGGCGAGCTCGTTGCAGGCAGCCGCTCCCATTTCACTGAGCTGAATCGGAACGCCGAGCAACTACCTACCGAGGCTTCGTCATTGACGTACAGCATCACTCCACAGATGCACGCCACCGAAGTGCCGCACATCGTGGAGACGCTGCCGATCCAGCGGTTGACGGCTCAGAATGCTCTTCGGCTTGCTGCCGGTAGACCAGTTCATATCGGTCCCGTGACACTCAAAGCGCGGTTTAACGCCGTCGCAACAACCGTAACTGGGCTCGAATCGGGGGAATCCGGAGCCGATGCTCTGCAAACCGAACCGTTTGCAGCGGCATGGTTGCTCGCCAGCGTGGCTGCGCTGACACTGCCGGGGATCAACAGCCTTTCGTACTTCGAACTCGCCGGCCCGGGAGGCATCAGCCAAGGTGAGGGCCTGACGCCGGCGGGCGAGATGCTGGCCCGTCTGGCATCTCTACGGGGGAAGCCTGTTCTTCAGGTTGACGCAGACGCGGCTGGCCTGACTCTTTATCCCGTACGGGACGGCGCCCATGTGGTCATTTTGGCTGCCAACCTGACCGAAAAGCCCATAAAGACACTATTGAAGCTGGGTAACGGACCAAAGGTCGAACTCTCACTTGAACCGTGGACTGTCACAAACGCCCTATTGAAGGAGCATCGTCATGAGTAAGCGACTGGTAGGAAAAACAACCCTCGTCACCGGCGCAGGCTCCGGTATCGGAATGGCCGTAGCACAGCGCTTCGTCGCAGAAGGCGCCAGAACGTACTTCGCTGATATCAACCTGGAAGCTGCTCAAAAGGCGGCAGACGCGACTGGTTCGGAGGTCGCCGTGGCCCTCCGTATGGACGTCGCTGACGAGGACAGCGTGCACGAAGCATTCGCCACCGTGGCCCGGATGGGAACCTTGGATGTTGTCGTGGCGAACGCCGGGGTTCAGCTGTTCGGCCAGGACGCCAAAGTAGGGGAACTGGACCTCGAAGTCTGGGAGCGGACCGTGGCCATTAACCAACGGGGAACATTCCTGACCCTCAAGCACGCCGTCCGGGCGATGGAGTCGCAGGGCGGATCGATCATCTGTACTGGAAGCCCAACGGCCGTTGTCGCGTGCGGACAAACGTTTACCGCGTACTCCAGTTCCAAAGCCGGAGTCCATGGGCTGGCCCGCGTCGTAGCCGCGGACTACGCTGCCGCAGGCATCAGGGTGAATACCGTGGTTCCGGGCTACACAGAGACGCCCTTGGTACAAACCATTGCCTCAGATCCTGCCAGCCGTGCCGGCCTGGTCCGTGCAACCATGCTTGGACGAGCCGGAACGGCGGCGGATGTCGAAGGAATCATGGTGTATCTGGCCAGTGACGAATCATCCTACGCAACCGGAGGTCTGTTCACGGTCGACGGCGGCCTCACGGCCAGGTAGGGAAGCGGGTTCAAGCCTGACTCACCGCCATGTGGGTTTGGACGACCGACGACAGGAGGAGGCACATGATTCTGCCCGCAGACGACGAGAGGTTCTTGTGCCCAAGCAATTGAGCAGCTAGGCTTTGCGTGCAACGTTGCACTTTTCTTGCGGCGTTCAATTCGAAGTCCGGCGCCCATCGTCCGGCACGGTGGCCAGTCCACCGTCGCTGGTCGGCTGAGTCCCCTTCTCCTGACCGGCAGGACACAAGAGGAACGAGGACGCACCGTGAACACATACAAGACATCGGCCCCGTGGGCCAACAAGTCACTTTCGCCAGCGGAGAGGGCTGACAAGCTCCTTCAGGCTCTCAACCTCGACCAAAAGATGGCCCAGGTTTCCTGCTACTTCCCAACTGACATCACTCAGACCAGCGAGTTCGGTGAAAGGTTCCCTCACGGCATCGGCGAAGTTTCGTGCCTTGAAACCCGCTCAGCGACGACTTTGGACGAAGTGACAGACTTCCAGCGCCAGGTCCAACTGGCGGCCATGGAAGCATCAGGTCATGGAATCCCCGCAATATTCCATATGGAAGGACTGTGCGGCGCCTATCTGCCAGGGGCAACGAGCTTCCCCTCGGGCCTGGGGCGAGCGTCCGGCTGGAACGCCGATCTTGAAAAGAGCATTGGTGAAATCGTCGGCAGGCAAGAACGTGCCGTGGGTATTACCCACACCCTGGCGCCGGTGCTGGACGTCTCGCGCGACCCCCGCATGGGTCGCCAAGGAGAAACGTACGGAGAAGATCCCTGCCTGGCAGCAGCCCTTGGAGTGGCGTTTACCCAGGGCCTGCAGGATGAGGATGCTCAAGGCCGACGCACAGAGGCAGTCGCCAAGCACTTCGTAGCTTCCCACCACACCGAAGGGGGGATACACGGCGCACACTGCAGCGTTCCCGAGCGGACAATGCAGGAGGTCTATGGCAGGCCCTTCCAAGCCGCCATCACACTAGCGGGACTTCGAGGCATTATGCCTTCCTACAACTCTGTGGCTGGGGAACCCGTCTCAGCCTCGTCCCGCCTGCTCCGAACCCTGCTTCGAGATGAAATGGGATTCGATGGGTTAGTCGTCTCCGACTACGGTGCGATAGGAAACCTGCACACCGTTCAGCGGGTCGCCGAAACCTCAGCTCACGCGGGACTCGCAGCCCTGGCCGCAGGAATGGACGTCGAGCTCCACGTACCCCAAGGATTCGGAAGCGAGCTTCGCGATTGGTTCGCTACCGGAAAGGCTGACGTTGCGTTGCTGGACCGAGCCGTTCGTGAAGTTCTCACCGCCAAGTTCCGGATGGGTCTCTTTGAGAATCCCCTCGCACCGATTTCCGCCGAAAGAGACACGGTCTTTTTGCGACGCTTTGACGCTGCCATCGCTTTGGAATCTGCGCGGGAATCGCTTGTCCTACTGAAAAACAACGGCGCATTGCCCCTCCGGGAGAAAGTCCGACGACTCGCAGTAATAGGCTGCCACGCGGCGAGCGCCCGCTTCTTCTTCGGCGGGTATACGCACTACTCCATGGCGGAGGGCAAGCTTGCCGTGAACTCATCCATGGCTGGCCTCACCACCAGCGGTGAAGATATGCAGTCGATAACCGACACAGTCCCAGGAACCAACATCGAAGCCTCCGACCGGGCTGCATTTGAAGAGCTCCTTCAACACCAGCAGCCCGGAATCCGGAGCTTGCTGGACGAACTCACGGCACGCATGCCGGACACCGAAGTGGTCTGGGCGCGTGGTTATCCCTTTGCAGGGACAGATGAAAGCGGCCACAACGAGGCCATCGCGCTCGCGGCGAGTGCCGACGTAGTACTTTTGACGCTTGGCGGAAAACACGGAACCGCGTCCATCGCATCCATGGGCGAGGGGATCGATGCAACAAATATCAACTTGCCCGCCTGCCAGGAAGAGCTGATCCACAAACTAGCCCCACTGGGTAAGCCTATGATTGGGATTCACCTGGACGGACGCCCGATCTCCAGCGATGCTGCAGACACCCACATGGATGCCCTCCTGGAAGCTTGGAGCCCGGCAGAGGGTGGTGCCGAAGCGATCGTCGACGTCCTGACCGGAATCCATTCACCCAGCGGAAAATTGCCCGTCACTGTCGCCAGGAACGCTGGTCAGGTTCCCATCTACTACAACCACCCTCACGGCTCTGCCTGGCATCAAGGCGAGAGCATTGGGTTCCCGGACTACGTCGACGCGCCCCATACGCCGCGGTACCCCTTCGGACATGGGCTTTCTTACACCAGTTTTTCCTATCTGGGATTGGATCTCTCCAAAAATGATGTGGGACCCAATGACACGGTAGAAGTCGCCTTGACCGTTAGCAACGACGGTGACGTGGCGGGGACGGAAATCGTCCAGTTATACGTGCGCGATGCGTTCGCTTCCGTTTCCAGGCCGGTGCAGGAACTTGCAGGTTTCCGTCGGCTGTATCTCGAACCAGGTACCTCAGCCAGAGTCGAGTTCACTCTCAACACCAACCAACTCGCATTTTTGGACGCCAACAAGCAGTGGAAAGTAGAAGCCGGAGACGTGGACGTGATGGTGGGGGCCTCCTCCGAGGATCTTCGACTCAAGGAAACGCTGACGGTCACGTCCGATGCCGTGATCGACGGAAAGTCGCGGGCCTTCTACGCCTAAACCTCGTGCGACTTCATAGGGAGAGCCCGCACCCACGACCGCTTGGGCCTCTCGCCAGAGGCCGAATACCCTTCAATGACGAATCGGAGTAAACAAACAATGACTTACGGCAGCATCAAACCCGGTCAGCCTTGGCTCGACACAAATGGAAACCGCATTCAGGCACACGGTGGATCCATGCACATCGAAGACGGCGTTTTCTACTGGTATGGCGAAAACAAGGAACGGACTCTCCCTCACAGCGGCATATGGCATTGGGGCGTCCGGGCCTACTCCTCGACCGACCTCTATAACTGGAACGATGAAGGCCTCATCATTCCACCTGTCGAGGATGACCCCGCATCACCGCTGCACCCGGCTCGTTTCATGGATCGCCCGCACATCATCTACAACTCCATCACGGGGAAATACGTCTGCTGGATGAAAATCATGGAAAACGACGGTTCACAGCGCTCCACTGTCCTGACCGCTGATTCCTTCCTCGGACCGTATGAAATTGTCCGTAGCGCCTATCGCCCGGTAGGAATGAACGCGGGCGACTTTGACCTGGTTGTAGAACCAAGTGACGGAAAGGCTTATTACTACTTCGAGCGAGTGCACAGCGAGATGATCTGCGCCGATCTGAGCGAGGACTACACAGAGGCGACGGGTTACTATTCAACGCATTTCCACCGAGGCACCCCACCCTTCGTCCGGGAGGCACCCGCTTATTTCAAGCGCGGCAACACGCACTATCTGGTGACGTCCGGAACGACTGGATACTTCCCGAATCCGTCCGAAGTAGCAAGCGCAGCTTCGTATCATGGGCCGTGGACGCTGCTGGGGAATCCACACCCCGACGACGTGAGCCAGACTTCCTTTCGAAGCCAGATCAGTTGCGTCTTCAAGCATCCGGCCAAGGAGGATCTTTACATTGCCATGGCAGACCGGTGGCGTCCGGACCTGAGCCCGGAAGAGTCTGATGCACGCGGAATGTTCGAGCGGCAGTTTGCCGGCACACCGCTTCCGGACGACGTACCTGAGGACCTCGGCAGCATTGACACGTCACAAGCCGACTATGTTTGGTTGCCCTTCACCTTTGACGGCGCCGTTCCCGTTCTGCGGTGGATGGATGAGTGGCGCGTGGAAGATTTCTCGTAGTAGCGAGGCGGGGACTGGCGGCGGGAAGGCTACCCGCCTGCTGTGGCTCGGCCACGATCAAACGATGAACTCCTACTTCATCGGAACGTTCGCCGGCATCCCGGACGCCCTTATCACAGGATTTTCCAACACAACTCTGGACACAAAAGCGATCCTTACCATCAACGGAGAACGGGGCGTTCACATGGTGCCATCCAGCCGCCCATCAGGCGCATCTGAACAGCATGTCGACGATCTTCTGAAAGCCCCTGACGGCGCAAGCCATGACGCCCGACGAGGGCGCAAGCAGCAGGCCTCGGTAGTCGATGTAGCCAAACATGCGGGGGTATCAACGCAGACGGTGTCACGGGTCATTAACGGCAGTACTGAGGTCCGCAACGCAACGCGGCAGCGCGTGGTCGCGGCGATGAATGAGCTGGCGTATCGGCCCAACAGTGCGGCGCGGGCCCTTAAACGGGGCAGCTTCCGAACCATCGGAGTCATTACGCTCTCGCTTTCCTCGCTCGGTAATATGCGCACACTGGAGGCCATCACATTGCATGCAGCCCGGCACGACTTCACCATCACGCTAATCCCGGTCATGGCCCCCACCCAGGCAGGCATTCAGGGCGCCTTCTCACGCATAGCCGAACTGGCTGTTGATGCGGTGATCGCCATCATGGAGGTCCAGCTGCTCGATGCCGCAACGGTTAAGCTGCCCCCGGGAGTGAAGATCGTCGTCGTAGACTCCAACGCCGACAAGCAATTTAGCGTGGTGGACACCGACCAGGCCGACGGCTCCCAAAAAGCAGTCAAACACCTCTTGAACCTCGGCCACGAGACCGTCTGGCACGTCGCCGGACCCAATTCGTCCTTCGCCAGCAAGCGCCGCGCCGACGCATGGCATTCCACCCTCACCGCCGCAGGCAAGCCCGTCCCACATGTGCTCCGGGGCGACTGGTCAGCGGACTCCGGCTACAAGGCCGGGCTAAGGCTCGCCGATGAACCCGGGTGCACCGCTGTATTTGCCGCCAACGACCACATGGCCCTCGGCCTGCTCCGGGCCTTCCGGGAAAAAGGAAAGGCCGTCCCCGAAGACATCAGCCTGGTCGGCTTCGACGACGTCCCGGAAGCCTCCTCCTATCCAACCCCGCTTACTACGGTCCACCAGAACTTCGCCGCTGTGGGCAATCAGTGCGTTGACAATGTCCTGCAGCAGATCAGCACCAACACAACGGAATCCGGCATCACGCTGGTTCCCGCCCAGCTCGTCGTTCGTCAAAGCACCGCACCACCAAGAGCGCCAGCAGCTACTTCCGCTCAGGTGGTTCGAACGCCAATGATCGACGATATGTCGTCTTGACGAAGTTCGCCCCATTGTTGTCGGGTTGACCCTGGGGCTTGAAAAGCACCTTGTCCGGAATGGCGATGGCAGTTCAAGAAGCCGCATGAGGAAGTGCCCTCGACCGGGACTCCAGTCGACCGCATCTCTGCGTAGCTGGGTGCTCCTTTGGGAGAAGGCACACCTACGATTCGGAGGGTTGAATGGCCAAGAAGATGGTGGGGATATTCCCAGCCCTGCCAGGGAACGCCCGGCGCGTGCAGTTCTTTCAGCATGGCCTGTTCAGCTGGGTCGAGACCGGCGTATGGATCGCCACTGCCGGCAGATAGCAGAGCGCTTCGGATCTGATCGGCCTTGCCACCAAGGATTAGCTGGGCAGCGGCCCGACCCAGGAAGTTGTAGGCCGTGGGGTGGGCACTCCCTGAACGAGCGGCACAAACCCTGTCAAGAAGTTAGGGCATAGTTTTTCTGGTTCTTTGGCTCTTTCTGTTCGGCTCGGGCCTGCTTACCGGACGCCGGCGGTCAGGTCTGCAAGCAAGCGTTCTACTCGAGCGCGTGAACGATCGAGTACGCCCTCGCCTGGTGCGACGTGGACGATGCCTGCTTCGACGGCAGCAAGCGCGGCCTCGGCGACTTCTCTGGGAGTCAAGGCGGTTCCCAGATCACGGATTGATCGTGCCGCGGAAGGGGGCAATGTTATGGCGCCGAGGTTTGCTGAATTTTGGCCAAGAGGTGTATCGACCAATCCTGGGCAAAGGACCGTGGCCCCAAGCAAGGGATTCACCTGTTTCAGTTCAATGTCCAATGTCTCCGTCAGGCCCACTACCGCATGCATTGTGGCGGTATACGGTGCCCGCGTCGGGAGGGGCGAAAGCCCTCCTGACGATGCGGTGTTCAAGATGTGTCCACGGCCTTGGGCTATGAGATGCGGAGCGAATGCGGTGGTTCCGTTGATTACGCCCATGAGTTTGACGCCAATCATTCGTTGCCATGTGTGCTCGTCCTGTTCCCACAGTGGGGCCGCTGGCGAGATGAGTCCTGCGTTGTTGCAAACGAGATCCACCCGGCCAAACAGATTCATGGTTTCTGCGGCCAGCGCCTCGACTGACCTGCGGTCGGCGACGTCGACAGGGCGTCCGACCACATAGGCCCCGCTTTTGTTCAAAAGCTCGAGCGCAGGGTCCAGGGCATCCTCACGGATGTCTGAGATGACGACACGCGCGCCGCGCTCTACTAGTGCTTCTGCGAGCCCGAAGCCAATGCCGCTGGCACCCCCGGTGATGACGGCTACTGTGTCCGCGTTGATATGCATGCTGAGCTTGATCCTTAGTTTTCAGTGTTCAGTGTCTGGAGAAGCGCGGTGACTTCGGGTCGGGGAAGATGCTGCCCGCCGCTGAGTGACCTGATGCGGCCGATCGGAATGCGGAGACTGGATTGATTGGCGTCAATGCCGAGTTCCTCGGAGGCTACGCTTTGCCTTTCGCTGTGTTGTTTCTGCATGAGCGAACCGACGATTTTGGCTCCGATAGGGTCGGCCAGGACTTCCGCGATGGTTGAGTCCTCCGTGAAGGGGACACGGATGTTGTCCCCTTTTACGTGGATCGATGAGCTCAAACGCAGGTCGCGGCTGGAAGCGGCAGCGTGAACAAAGTACTGGCCTTCTTCCACGACCCAGCGCTTCAAGCGGGTATCCCAGTAGGCAAGGTCATCCCGAGGAATCGTCAGTGTCACGACGACGGATCCCCCCGCAGACACGAATACGCTGCGGAAGCCGCGGAGTTCACGGGGAGGCCGTTGGACGCCGTCATTTTTGGATACGTATAGCTGAACTACTTCACGGCCGTCTCGCTCGCCTGTGTTGGTGATGGTCACCTCAGCGGTGATCCCATCCCCCTTTGCAGCGAGCTTCAAGTCCTTGTAGTCGAATGACGTGTACGAAAGTCCGTACCCGAAGGGAAAGGCGACGTCGCGCTCGAGCCGGTCATAGCCGCGGTAGCCAACGAAGAGGCCCTCGCCGTACCGGATGCGAAGCTGGTCCCCTGGGTAAGTCAGGTAAGAGGGAGCATCTTGAAGACGCAGGGGCACGGTTTCCCCCAGCCGCCCGGAGGGGTTCACATCTCCGAAGAGAACATCGGCGATGCCGCCGCCGCCTGCCTGACCCAGGATGGTTGCGTCCAGAACGGCTGGGACCATTTGTCCGACTTCGTGGAGGCGGACCACCCCTCCATGAACTATCACGGCGACGGTGCGGGGCTGGGCAGCTGAAACGGCCGCCAGCAGCTCAAGCTGGACGGACGGCAGATCAATAGTTGCCCGGTCCGTTCCTTCAGCTTCGTCAGCAGCTGTAAGTCCGAGGAACACGACGGCGACATCTGAGGTTGCCGCGAGTTCAACCGCTTCATCGCGCAGTGTCGGTGCATCAGAGCCGTCGTGGCGGTAGCCCTCGGCCGCGACGAGCTTCGCGTCTTTAGCGAGCTGCTGCATCTCAACGAAGGGTGCGTCGGTTTTCGTTGGCACGACTCGTGAGCTTCCACCGCCCTGGATGCGCGGATCGGTGGCGAAGGGCCCTATGACCGCGATCCGCCCACTGCGGGGCAGCGGAAGTACTTCGTCCTCGTTTTTCAACAGTACGATCGCGCGGCCGGCGACTTCCCGGGCCAGAGCATGGTGGGCATCAATGTCCAGCCATTCGACGGCATGCAGATCCCTCGCTTCCCGGGCTTGAAGAGCGAGCTTGATCATCCGCTCGGAGCTGGCCTCGACGAGCGAGCTGTCCAGAGCACCCGTTCTGACGGCTTCGACCACTTCGGCGTCGGCTGCGAGATCGCCGCCGGGCATTTGAAGGTCCAGGCCGGCTTGGACGGACCGTACACGGTTACCAACGGCTCCCCAATCGCTGACCACTGCGCCTTCGAATCCCCACTCTTCCCGAAGGATGTCGTTGAGGAGGAATCGGTTCTCCGTCGCCGGTGTTCCGTTGATCCGGTTGTATGAAGCCATGATGGTCCATGGCTTTGCTTCTCTGATAACGCGTTCGAAGGTTCGAAGGTAGATCTCCCGCAAGGGGCGTTCATCGATATCCGAACTGACGCGCATTCGGTCCAGTTCCTGGTTGTTTGCAGCGAAGTGTTTGAGGGATGCGCCGGCGCCCTGGCGTTGGAGTCCGCGAACCCAGGCTGTTCCCATGATGCCGCTCAGTAGTGGGTCTTCGGAGAAGTATTCAAAATTTCTGCCGCAGCGGGGATCACGCTTGATATTCACACCTGGGCCGAGCAGTACGTCGGTGTTGAAGTAGCGGGCTTCGGTCCCGAGTGCTTCACCGACGCGTTCGACAAGCTCGGGATCCCATGTCTGGGCAAGCGCGACCGCAGGAGGGAAGCATGTGGCAGGTTCGCTGGGGGCGATTCCCATATGGTCTTCGTCACCGCCCTGGTGGCGAAGGCCGTGGGGGCCATCTTCCATAACGACGCGGGGAATCCCATTGGGTGTTTTAGTTACCCAAAAGGCTGCGCCGCTTCCCAGGGAGGCTTTCTGCTCCAGGGTTAGCTCTTCCATCGCAGTGCTGATCTGGTTGTTTTCCAAGATGCTTCTTTCTGTTCTCAACGGGTGTGGGCGTTGTCAGCGTGTCTTTTTGAGCATGCTGAACAACACGCTCGATGCCAGCAGCAGGCCGCTGGCTGCCAGGAAGGCTGGGGCGAAAGTGCCTGCGATGGCGATGACACCAGACGTCACTGCGGGTGCTACCGCTTGTCCACCAGTTGCGGCGACGTTGAGGAAGCCCAGGTCTTTTGCCGCCTTATCGCCATCGGGGAGGACTTCCGTGCTGACCACCTGTTCGATCGAGTTGTAGATTCCCCCGCCGATGCTGTTGGCGACGCCATAGACGAGAATCGCCCAGGGAGCTTGGACAAAGAAGAGGAATCCTGCGCCGAATGCCATCAGCAAGGACGCGCCGGTGATGAACACCTTGCGTCGCTTCAGGCGGTCTGAGAGCGGACCTATCGCCGTGCCAACAAATACGGATCCGATCAACGAGATGATGCCAAGAAGGGGCAGGATCGAGGCAGCTTCCTGTGTGCTTGCGCCGAGGTAATCCTTGATGATGTAAAGCTGGTACCCGGTAACCACGTAGGTGCCGACGATGTTCAGGACCCGGCCGAAAAATACCAAGTAATAGTCCCGGGACTCCTTGACAGGGAAGGCGAAGGCGGCGAGCAATGCTTTTGGCGTGAACGGAACGCGCGGCTGGTGCCGGTTCGACGGTTCCGGTGCAAGGAGTACGACAAGAGGGCCGGCGAGGAGCATCACTCCAGCAAAGATGTACATGCCCGTGGTTGGATCCGTGAGAAAGCGCGGCGCAGTGATCTGTCCCATGACTGCTATCCCCAACAGTTGGCCCAGCCCATACAGCGCAGACATCGTGCCGCGCCGGGCCGTGGGCACGCGATCGGGCAACATGGCGATCAACGGTGCTATGACAGCGTTCAGGAAGAACTGGAACAAACACCAGGCAAACACCATCATTGGAATGGTGCTTGACCCCGCTACGAGGGCGAGTGAAGCCGAAGCGCCAATAGAGCCGACAACCATCCACGGCGCGCGCCGGCCAAAGCGGGACCGTGTCATGTCGGACAGGGCACCGAAGAGGACATTCGCGATGGTTGCGACAAGGACGCCGCTGGTGGCCAGCAAAGCGACGATAGCGACCTTGCTATCAGGCTCGATCATCTCAATTCTCGCCGGCAGCAGCACGGCGTTGAACGCCATGAACGGGCCAAGGCAGAGCATCGAGCCCAGGGTCAGGGCCAGGCCGATTCGTACGGGGCGCCATTGTTGCGCCGTGGCGGCGGGGCTGCCTTCCAGGACCGGGGCGGTTTCGTTCATCGTCGAACTTTCTCTAGTTTGAGGGGGTGCGGCTTCGCGGGACAATCTTGAATTCCTTACCTACACCCCTGTAGGTAAGGAGAGCGTACAGCGCTACCTACATGAGTGCAAGTAGTGTGAGAGGATTAATTCCATGACGACACTTCGAATCCGGCTGGTAGCGGAGGAGCGAAAGGCGCAGATTGTCAAAGAGGCCGAACTTCTGATCAGGACCAACGGCTTTCAGGGCTTCTCAATATCGGCCCTGGCCGAAGCGTGTGGCCTGACACGGGCTGGCGTCTTGCATCACGTTGGTTCCAAAGATCAATTACTCATTGACGTTCTTGAAGCCAAAGAGCGGGAAACGAGCGAGGAAACGTTCGCTCTCATCAACGCCATAGGTCATCCAACAGCCCGCGAAGTTTTGGATCTCTTGATGCGGCGCAACATGGAGCGACCCGAAATCATGCTTCTATTGACGGTCTTGGGCGCCGAGTCCTTGAATCCTAAGCACCCCGCGCACGATTACTTCGCGGAGCGGCTGCAGCGCGGCGCACGACGGTTGGCGCCCCTGCTGGGAGGGGCCAGGGACGATGCCGAGAATGCGGCTATCGAGATCCTGTCGTACATGGATGGGCTGCAACTGAACTGGCTGCGGGACAGGAAGATTGACCTGTGGGCAAGGTGGTCAGCTTTCGCCGATCGGTATTTCGGCGCCTCCAGGTAGCAAGAAAATCCAGCATTAACGCTAAAGCGGCTGCCGCGAGGCGTGACGGGCGCGGTCGCCGGACAGCGGTCTGTTGAGCCGCTGGTGGCCGGTCACCGACGCAGCTATAAGAAGCGTCCAGACAAACTGGCCGATAATGAACCTTTTGTCACAAGGGGGAAGCCCCGTCACCGGTCGACAACTATCCTGCCAGGTGTCCTAGATCGGCTACAAACAACTCTCGCAGTTGCAAGGCCTGAGCTTTTAGCAGCTTCAAGTGGCAGTCATGAAAACACCAAGAAGGTCCCGGGGCGCCACGCCGTCGACCTCGTGGCACTGTCCTTCGTCCCCCGCGCAACCCAAATCAGCCGCGTGCACGATCATGGACGAGGAAGGCCACCGCGTGCCGGTCGCCGCGAAGATCGAAAAGCCTAAGGCCGTCGACACCTGCCCGAGATCATCGACGCGTTCGACGCCATCATTGTGGCCTGTGGCGAACCTCGGCGTGGAACTTCCCCTGGGGGAAGTGCCAATCGTCCAGAAGCGCGCCATTGAACTCGCCCACCGCTGGGCCAGGCCGCGGTCCTGGTGCAGATGGTGGACCACACCGACGCCATGACCGCCGAGGTGGACCGCAGCCTTGAGGAAATAGGCCTGGTCCAGGACGGTGACCTAGTGGTCATCGCCGCCGTTTCCCCACCCGGAAAGAACGGCGCCCGCAACTCCCTGGAGGTGTGCGGGGTGGGCGACCTCGCCGACTCTACCCGTGGGGAGAAGTCGCCAGCAATAAGAAAAAAATTCGGCCCCTGGCCCGAGAAAAAGTCGACGGTCCAGAGGGGCACTCCCAGGCAATCGTTGGTGAACCGCGGATGCCCCGATGGCCATTGAAGACTGACAAGGCATCCGCGGTTCAGGAGGGTTTCAGTTGTCGGTAGTGACGTGGATGGCGAGCACTGGACATACCGCGGCGGCCTGGCGGACTTCGGCTTCGACCTCAGGCGATGGGTGCTCCTCCAAAAGGACGGCGATGCCGTCCTCGTCTCGTTGGTCAAAAACGGTCTCGGCTGCGGTCACGCATTGGCCTGAGGCAACGCATTTGTCCTGTTCAAGAATTACTTTCAGCATTCGGTCTTCTTTCTGTTTCTTTGGTGCTGGTGTTCGGTTGTTGTACTACCAGGTCACTGGGAGCTCGTAGACGCCATAGACGGACCCGTCGTTTTTGAAAGGCACCTTCGCGAGTGTGGTGGCCAGGCGTAGGTCCGGGATTCTGCGGAACAGAGTGCTGTAGGCCACCTCTAGCTCCATTCGGGCGAGTGGTTGTCCGAGGCATTGGTGGACCCCGAAGCCGAAGGCCATGTGGTGACGGGCATCCCGGCCGAGATCCAGGCGGTCCGGGTCGGAAAAGGCTTCCGGGTCACGGTTGGCCAGATCGGTGGCCATGATCACCCCTTCGCCGGCGCGGATGGTGCTACCTGAGATCTCGATGTCTTCGACTGCGAGGCGTTTGCGGCCGTCGTGGGTGATGGTGAGGTAGCGCAGCAGTTCCTCTACTGCTGACGTGACGAGCGCGGGGTCGTCCGATTCTTTGAGCAGCTTGAGCTGGTCTGGGTGTTGCAGTAGCGCCAGCGTTCCAAGTGCGATCATGTTGGCCGTTGTTTCGTGTCCTGCCACAAGGAGCAGGACACCCATCATGGCCGCGTCGTCGTTAGTTAGTTGGTTGTCCCGGACGCGGCGTGCAAGGTCTGAAAATACATCGTCAGCGGGGTGGTTCTTTTTCATTTCGAGCAGACCGTGAAGGTACCCGACAAGGGCTTCCACAGCTGCCCGGCGCTCCTGCGGGTTTGCCTGACGATTGATTAAGGCGTTGCTGTTTCGTTGGAAGAAGCTGTGGTCGGAGTATGGGACTCCCAGCAACTCGCAGATGACAAGCGAGGGCATGGGCAGGGCGAACGCCTCGACGAGGTCGACTGGACCTCCAGCGGCCAGCATGTCGTCGATAAGGTCATCCACAATTTTCTGCACGCCCGGGCGCATGGCTTGAACACGCTTAACCATGAAGGGTGCTGTCACCATTCTGCGCAGACGTGCGTGTTCAGGGTCGTCCATCAGAATGAAACTGAACGGGGAGGCGGTGCTCCCGCTGTTGGCTGGGATGGGGTACCCGGGGCGGGTGACGTCTGCACTGATCCGGGGGTCGCTAAGGAGTGCGCGTTGTTCTGCATAGCGGGTCACGAACCATGGTGTGCTGCCGTCGGAAAGTTCGACGCGCGTCAGCGGGCCGGCTTCCTGCGCTGCGCTTGCCATGGGAGGCGGGTCGAACGGGCAGCGGGGTTCACGGGCCATGGGGAATGCGGCGGGCGGCTTGATGGTGTTTTCGGTCCCGCTGCGGCCGGTGTTGTTTCGGGTCAAAATGAAAGTGCCAATCAAATAGGTGTTCTAAAGGGCGACAGAGTTGGCTGTTTGAAGTTCCGCCCTCCGGGCCCGGGTTTGTTTAGGCATTCCCCAGCCCAGAACGGCGACGGGCCGATCTTCTTCTGGGGTCGTGGCAATGGCGACAAATCGACCGGAGGTGACGTCGCCGTCCGTGACCTGCAAGCGGGCATCGGCGGGTATGGTGCCGTGTACCTGGATCCGTAGGCCGTGTTGGTCTGTCCAGAAGTACGGGATGGGGGCGTATGGTTCCCCATTGCCCAAGATGTCCGCAGCGACGGCGAGAGCCTGTTCAGCGGCATTAGTGCGGTTTTCGAGTCTCAGGCTGCCGAGGTCGGGATGGTTCCATCGGGCAACGTCTCCGACAGCCCAGATGTTGGGGGCGGCCCGGCAAAACGAGTCACAGACAATTCCGTCGTCAAGGGACAGGCCACTATTGGAAAGCCAGTTGGTTGCGGGTTTGGATCCGATGGCCACCACTACGTCATCCGCTGGCAGCACTTCGCCGGAGGACAGAGCGACGCCCTCCACACTTCCACCTCGGACAACGAGGTTTTCGACCCCGACGTCCCCGTAGAGCCCGATCCCCGCGGCTTTATGCTCTGCGGCAAGAAGCGACGAAGCGAAAGATCCAAGCTGCGGGGCCATCGGAGTCGAAGCCTTACCGGTCAGGGAGACGTTGACCCCCATGGCCGATGCTGTCGCGGCGACCTCGGAGCCCATGACACCGTTGCCAACTACGACGAGTCGGCGTCCAGGGCGAAGCCTTTGGTGCAGTTGCGCTGCGTGGTCGAGGCTTCGCAGGACGTGCACACCGGATATGTCATCTGACCCAGGCAAACAGCGCGGAGTAACCCCGGTGGCCACCACGATGGCGTCGGCGGTGAGGATCCGGCCCGAGGCGGTCCGGACCGACAGTGCGGCGGTTTCAAGGTGTTCGGCCCTGTCGCCTAACAGCAGTTCGCTTTCCAGCGCGGAGAGAGCATCATGGCTGCGCAGGGCAACCTTGGAAGCGTCCCAGGCACCGGACAGCAGTTGTTTGGACAACGGAGGGCGATCGTAGGGGAAATGCGTTTCGGCATCAATGAGGGTCAGGCGGCCGCGGTGGCCGCCTCTGCGAAGTGCTTCTGCCACTGAGAGGCCGGCGGCTGAAGCGCCGACAATCAGCACATCGCGATCTATGTTCATCATTGGTGCCTCCGGAAGGTATTTGTCATGATGTGGTCCCTTCTACATGACCTAGATGGGTACGGGCTCCCCGCCGTTTGATTGCCGGATCCCCTCAGCGAGTGACCGGAATGAGTACAGGACGACGCCGCCGGCTCCGCTGACTGTGGCCTAGGCGTCGACGGCGATGAGTGCCCGGTCCTGTCGCTGAACCGGGCGTTTGCTACGGGAGCGGGAGTCTCTTCGGTTTCCTCGGCGGGGATCACGCCGTCGTTCGCTTCCTTGACGAGTGTGTCCACAAGTTCCTGGGGAAACCCTCCCTGCCCCAGTTCCACCAGGGCGCAGGCTCACCTGGCGGGACGGGCGCAGGCCTTCGTCCGTCCGCCCGCCGCAGGCCAGGACCCGCGGAGGACGGGACCGCACACGCTGTGGTCCAGCCACTCCTGGATGGTATTTTTCGAAGTCAATGCTGCTCTGCCGGTCATGGTGCTTATCTCCTCTGCTGATGTAATTGTGTTTATTCAGCTTCGCCGTTCGCTGGCTCGTCGTCGTCCGGCAGGGTAAGACATTCCGTCTAGTCCCTTTTGCGGTAGTCACAACGCTCCGAGAACGCCTTCAGCGAGTGCAGGGTCCTCGTGTGGTGCGGGTTTTGGCTTGGGAATGAGAGCGGCCAGAACTGCGCATACCGCAGCGGCGACAAGCCCGAAGATGAGGGCGAGTTCGAAACCCGTCTCCGAGGGCATCGATCCGGTTGCGGTTTTGGTGGCGGAATTTGCCAGGACGGCGGCGATTGCAGCGGCGGCGATACTGGTTCCCAAGGCTCGCATGAGGGTGTTCAGGCCGTTCGCTGCCCCCGTCTCGTTGACTGGAACGGCCTGCATGATCAGGGTGGGCATGGCCGCGTAACCCAGGCCGATGCCGACGCCGATGCCGGTGTTGATGCCAAGGACCAGCCATATGGTCAGGTCAAGCAGGACAGCGGCGAGGTAGGCGAGAGCAATGATGACAGCCCCCGCAATTAACAGCGGTTTGGGCCCAATTTGGCGTTCAATACGGCCGGCGATAGGCGACATCGCAAGCATCGCCAGACCGGAGGGCATGAGGATCAAGCTGGCATTGAGCAAGTGAAGTCCCAGACCGCCGGCTGCTTCGGGGAGCTGGAGCAGTTGAGGGAAGACGATGCTGGAGGAGAACAGGGCGAAACCCATGGCGATCGAGGCGAGGTTGGTCATCAAGACTGTTCCGCGGGCACTGACCCGGAGGTCCACGAGAGGGTTGGTCCGACGCAGTTCGAACCATCCCCAGAGGAGCAGTGCAATGATTCCGGTACCCATCCAGCTGATCGTCGGCGCGCTGGTCCAGCCCCACTCGTTACCGCGGGATACCGCAAGGAGCAGGCCGGTCAGGCCGATGGCCAGACCGACGGTGCCAATCACGTCGAAGCGGCCGTGCGCGGTCGCGCTGCCGGCCGGAACCAGGAGCAGGTAGAGGGTCAGGGCAAGACCTCCCAGGCATGCTGCGACCCAAAAGAGGACGTGCCAGTCAAAGTGTTCTGTTACCAGTGCGCTGATGGGCAGGCCGAGTGCCCCGCCGACGCCAAGGGTTGCGCTGACGAGGGCGATCGCCGAGCCGAGCCGTTCTTTCGGCAAGGTGTCTCGAAGAATGGAAATCCCAAGGGGGATTACGCCCATTCCCGTGCCCTGCAGGGCACGGCCAATAATCAGTGGGACGACGGTGGGGGAGAGGCCGCAAATCAGTGAACCGGTGATCAGCAGGGACAGTAGCACGACGGCGATGCGGCGTTTGCCGTACATGTCACCGAGCTTGCCGGACACCGGGGTGCAGATGGCTGATACCAACAGCGTGACGGTGATGACCCAGGCAGTATCGTCACGCCCTGCACCGAGGAGCTCGGGAAGCTTCCCCTGGATCGGAATCAGGATGGTCTGCATAAAGGATGCGCTCATCCCTGCGAAGGCCAACACCGCGATGACCAGGCCTGGCCGTGCAGGCCTATAGACGGAAGGCGGTTCCATTGTGGCAGTAGTAACCATGGGGAGCTCCCTATGAGACGAAACAATACTGAGATGCAATATCCTAACTGATACTCCGTCTCATCTTCTATACTTATGCCATGAGGATGGGAATTCGCGACAGGACCCGTGAACTGGTCAAGGCGGAATTGGCGGCGGCTATTCTCGAGGTGTTCATTGAACGCGGGTATGCGGCCGTTACCGTGGACGACGCCGCCCGGGCCGCCGGGATCTCACGTGCCACGTTTTTTCGCTACTTCGGAAGCAAGGAAGATGTGGTTGTCGCATCGGTGGAGAGCGCGAAAATCGACTATCTGGCAGCTCTCGAGGCGTTACCTGCAGGAAAGCACTTTAGCGGTTGGCGGTTGCTGCGGGCTGCTATCGAACCTGTGGTGGAAACCGCCACGAATGAGCCTGAAAGCCTTCGCGCGAGGCTCCGGTTGATTGGAAGTGAACCCGCCTTGAAATCGCGGTTGCGGGAACGCCGGGCAGCGAATACCGAAGCTCTGACTGAAGCCCTCGCCTTGTATGTGAATGATGAACTCTTTGCCCGCGTACTGGCAACCGCCGGGCTCGCCGCCGTGGACATCGCCTGGGAGGAATGGACGCCCCGCCAAGGCGCTGACTTCCGAGAAATCGTCGACGGCATCTTCGAGCGCCTGGAAAACGCCGGAAGAATCGTCAAGGGCCCTTAGCGGGCCGGAGCAGCTCTTCGAGGCCCTTGTTGCAGGCCTCGTCAACGGAACGCCTGCTGGCCGACATTATGGCCGCGCGGCGGACCGGCAGAGCACCTCGGTACAAGCCGGACGCTTCGTCGATGACATCACCGTCCACCTGCACGGGTTGCGGTGACTTGTTCCGCACTTCGATTTGGGCGCCTTGAATACAGGCATGAGTGGCGGGCGACACGCGCGTCAGTGGACAGCCTGCGCAAGTGTAACCAATCCAAGTGTTTGCGAGGGAGAAGTGCCACAGCGTCCAGCAGTCCATCAGGCGGCTCAGCGTCAGGCATGAGATGTGACATCCGTCGTCAGCCTTCCGCAATTCTTCCAGGTGGTGCTGGTCACGAAGTCCATGACGTGCGCCTACGAGGACGTACCTGGACAACCGGAGTGAAGATAGCATGGACATTAGACTTTCACTCACAGGTTGGTCTTCCTCGTCTTGGGTGCCGTCGGCTTGTTCTTCGTAATCCTTTGGGTGGCCTGGTAAAGGAATCGTGCAGCTTGGGGATGGTTGTCGAGCACAAACTGACCTTGGCCAGGGTGTTCACCGGTCTGGTGTTTGATCCGCGCAAGCATCCCGACTTCGCATGGAACTGGTTCGGCCGCTTGTTCTCCAACCTCGGCGTGAGCTTTGCCACCACGTTCACGACGCTATTCTTTGCCTCCCGTCTGACTCAGATCGGCATGGTCGCCGACATCGGCACCCTCATCTCCGTCCTCTCACTCATCGGCGTCGTCGCTACCGCAGGTGGTGCCCTGCTCGGCGGCGAGGCGTAACCGGTGTCCCGGATGCGGATGGCTTGCCGAAGCACGTCCGCCATGGGCGGGGCCAGCAGTCCGTCCATCTCGGCCACCTACAGGGGAACTAGATCCTCACCATGTGTGCGCCATTTTTGACTGGTGCCCTCCCGAAGCTGCCTGAGCGACAGCTCCTCCAGCGGAATATGCCGGGGTACATTCACCGGTCTCCAATCGTTGTCAGAGGCCAGAGTGGGTCCACGGTTGCCGCTCACCAGTTGCACCAGGACAGATCCGGTCCCAATGGTCCGTTCGGCAGCATCTACACGGGGAAGGTGACTCCGGTGAGCTCCTGGGATACTGCCCACAGTCGGCGCTGGGTCGTCTCGTCGTGGGAGGCGGCGCTGGACTCGACAGCGGCCGGGTTTCCACGTATTCCACGGGGCCAGCGCCCGTCGGGTCCATAGTACTGGCCGCCTCGGACAGAGGTGTCTGTGGCGGCGCGGAGTGTAGGGAGAGCTCCCTTGCTGGTGCTTTGGAATATCAGGGGACGGAGGAGGCTAACAAAGGCGCGTTGGGTTGCTGGATTGCCGCGCGACAGCTCCGTCGAGGCGAGGCCGGGGTGGGCGGCCACAGCAACGGTCTGCGCCGCGGCGTGGGTTAGGCGGCGCTGTAATTCGTAGGTGAACAGGATGTTCATTAGCTTGGATTGGCTGTACACGCGCATCGGGGCATATGACCTCTCCCGCTGCAGGTCGTCAAAGTTGATCCCGCGGGCCAGTTGGTGCGCGAGCGCGCTGACGGTGACGACGCGCGAGCCGGGCACGGCGAGCATGTCCTTGATCAAGAGCCCAGTGAGGGCGAAGTGCCCGAGGTGATTGGTGCCGAACTGCCGTTCGAAGCCGTCCACGGTCGTGCCCTTCGGTGTGTTCATGATGCCCGCGTTGTTGATGAGCAGATCGATCCGCGGATTCTTCGCGCGGATCCCCAGTGCGGCCTCGCGGATGGACGCAAGCGACCCGAGGTTGAGATGCTGAACCTCGACCTTCGCATCCGGGGATGCGCATGTGATCCGCTCAGCTGCCTGAGAGCCGCGCTCGGTGTTGCGAACAGCGAGGATAACGGATGCGCCGCGTGCAGCGAGCACGGAGGCGGTCGCGAAACCCAGACCGGTGTTCGATCCCGTTACCACTGCTGTGCGTCCCTGCTGGGAGGGCATGTCGTCGGTAGTCCATGGCTTTGTCATAATCTGCCGCCCTATATAATCGGAGTGTACGTTCCGTTTACTACTATACGGAACCATTACTCCGTTTACGAGAGATACCGTCACGATGAAGCAACCGCGCGCAGACGCAGTCCGTAACCGCACCCGTATCCTGCACGTCGCGCATGACGCCTTCGCCACCGAGGGGCCGGAAGTGCCGATGGACGAGATTGCGCGGCGGGCGGGAGTTGGCATGGGGACGATTTATCGGCACTTCCCGAACAAGGAGGCGCTCCTCCTCGCCATTGTGACTGAAGGTATTGATGGACTCATTGGGTGGATCCGGGAGCTTATCGAGAAGGATCCGGCGAATGCTCTGGACCGGTTTGTGGAGGGGATCATTGAAAAGGCGGCCGTCGATCAGAGCCTCGCCGCCGACCTCGCGGGCAGCGGCATCGACCTCGACGTCGAACTGCCTGATCGACACCGCACTTTCCATCATGCGCTGGATGATCTGGTGGCGCAGGGCCAGCGCGCGGGTACCGTTCGGAGCGACATGGATGGTCGCGATCTCAAGGCCGTGATCGTGGGGCTGCAGGCGATGCGACAGTACCAGGGGACTCAGCTCGTCGGGCCGCTGCGGATTATTCGCGATGGTCTAGCACCGCAATCGGCGAAGTAGGGGTCAATACCGGGCTCCGCTTTCGGGTACTGCGAAGGGGGCTGCGGTATGCATGGAAGCTGACTAGGCTGGCTCGCCGGCGCAGGGTAACGTGGCTTTGATCTGCTGTTGGACCGGCTGGCACATTGGCGATGGTGGTCGGGGGAGGCTCTCCGAACCGCTCCCGATAATACCGAGCAAATCGACAATAGCGAGCAAATCGACCCCGATGGAAAAGACCGTGCCCAGCAGCCACGTCGGTAATTGGAGATGTACGTCCAGATGCTTCCAACTGCCGGCGGGCTCGGTCCAAGCGCTTGATCCTGAGGAACTGGGCCGGCGGCCATTCCTTGTGAATCCGTGAACGCGCGCTCGAGGCTACGCATACTTGGCACCAAGCGTGCTCGTCTGTCGCAACTACAGGACAGAATTCGGCAGGGGAACGTGATCAAGCGAACCCATCGTCACCAGTGTGCTGGAATCTCGATGAGGGTATTCTGCTCACCGGGGTTGCCACGGACTTCGGCGTCCCGATCCGTACTCTTCGCGGGTGGCAGTCCAGGTGCCGCGATGGTGGAATGCTCTCACGGTCTGTGCTGCTTGGCGGGTCCTTGGTTCATGCTGAGAGCGCCCGGCGGAAGTAGTTGTCCCGCACATATAGCGATGCCTGTGACAACGCAGCCTGGGGGGCGATCAAGTCAAAACCGTGAAATCCACCCGCCCACAGGTGGAAGTCCACGCTCACTCCGGCCTCCGACAGTCGCTGGGCGTAGATGAGCGCCTCGTCCCGGAAGGACTCTAGCCCGCCGACGTCGATGAAGGTCTTGGGCAGGCCGGATAGATCCTGGGCCCGGGCCGGGGCGGCGTAGATGGAAACTTCCGGGCCGCCGCGCCGTTCGCCCAGCAGCGCAGTCCACCCAAACAAGTTGTCATTTCGGTCCCATGTTCCCTGACGGTCAAGCATCTGGCTGCTGACAGTCTGCAAGCGGTCATCGAGCATCGGGCAGATGAGGATCTGATGAGTGAGGGTGGGGAAACCCCTGTCGCGTGCCAACAGCGCTGTGCCGGCTGCGAGACCGCCACCGGCGCTCGAACCGACAATCAAGATCCGGTCGGGATCGAGCGATAGCTCCTTTGCATGTGTCGCGGTCCACACAAGGCCCGTGTAGCAATCCTCGACTGGGGCAGGGTCGGGGTTTTCCGGGGCGAGGCGATACTCGACCGAGACTACCGCGGCAAGCCCTTCGACAACATATGGGAGATACCCTGGTACCTCCAGCCGCCGGCTGCCGAGGATCATCCCTCCGCCGTGCGTGTTGTATATCACCGGCCACGGCCCCTCTCCTTCGGCAGGACGCAACACCAGCAAGGTGATATCCGGTGCCCCCTCCGGGCCCGGAATGGTCAACTCTTCCATCCGAACTGCGCCGCCAGCCGTCAGATCGGGCGGTTCCATCCCTGGCGGAGCCACGGCTATCTGTTGCCAGTAATCCCGAAGCTGGGGAAGCGTCTCCAGACTGAGGGGCGGTATTGCGCCCGTCAGGGCTTCTAGAACCGGCGCCAGCTCGGGGTCGAGTGGTGGCGTGACGTGGGTTTCATCGAAGAACATGTGGCTTACCTCGCATCATTGGTAGGATGCTTCAAGTCTGTCTTAATGGACCCCACCTGAGCACCAGGCGATTGGCGGGCTTTGGTTCAGCTTACCCGCCATTTGTCGGGTCGGCGTAGAATGGTAAACGATACGGTAGGGTCCGCATCCCAGTTTCACGTGGCCGCCCGGGTGCCACATCACCGAAATACGTGATGGAAGGGTATATGAAGGAGCTGATCGGACGTGTCACGGTCACTGACGGCGAAACCGCGACGGCCTTGCGAGTGATCTCGCACTTCGACGGCTTGGTCGACCACGGCGCGTCCACGGCGGGGATCCTGCGGGCAGCCGCCGCTTTGGCGGATGCCTCGGTTGGCCTTCACGACAGTGCGGCTGGCCGGACCACGCGTGTCGACGCAGCCGGTAGACCACTTCCGGAGCCGACGCCTGAACCCGGCCCGTCCTGGACTCGAATCGGGATCGATCGAGCGCAGGCAAGCACAGTTTGGCTGGAACGCGACGGAGAGCCGGGTCCGCTGGACCAGTTGATTCTTGAACGATGCGCACAAGCGTTGCGGGCACGTCTACGAGGATTCACTGAGCCTCTATCAGTTGAGAAGCTTGTGCGCATTGCGTGCGACGGGGAAGTCACCGACCTGGAACGATCGGACGCGCTCAGCGCGCTGAGAATGACCGGGCCGGTCACCGTCGTTACGACCCCAGCGTTGATAGTGCCGGCCGCGCGAGTGCGAGCACTGTTAGTTCAGACCTGGGTGGCCTTCCTTCCAGACGGGACGCAGGCGGCCACGGTAGTTCGCTCGCCCGGGCGCGTTGGCTCGGCTTTCGTGGTCGACAATGACATCCCTCGCGGATACCAGCATGCAATCCGGGCGTTGGATCTGGCTGTTGATCCTGCTCTGGGGGGACCATCGATTGTGGCCTTCGAGGATCTTGGAGCGCTTGCAATGATCGCGGAAGCTCTTACTCCTCAAGCGGCGGCGGCCTCCGCGGAAGTTGTCGCCTTGGAGCGTCTTCGGACCAAACGCCCGTGGGTTCCGGCCACGTTCTATTACCTGTCGACAGGGCTGAGCCTACGACAGGCGGCGCAGGCGTTGCATGTACACCACTCGACGCTGCAGGACCGCATTGACTGGCTCGAAGACGTGCTCGGATACTCCCCACGCTCATTGGACGGCCGTCTCCGGGCCGCCGCAGCGTGGGCGGTGTGGCGGATTTCGGGCCAGCTACACGAGCAGCTGTAGCGGGACTCAACTCCCACTACGTCTATGCAGCTGATAACGACCTCGTCTTGGTTGACGGAACGATTTGCACCCTTCTGGGACACAAGACGATCTCGCCCTTCGGCCCCGTGGCGCTGAATGCGACCGACTCCGATGAAATTGTCCAGATTCGCGTGGTCAGACGGTCGCCAGGAAAGAACGGTTTCGCGAACGGGACTGCCCCGGTTTTGTTGACTCCTTAACCTAGCGAGCCTGTGCTCGTGGAAGGATGTTGACCATGCCCACGGCTTATGGGGCGGAGTTCCGCCCGGATGTTATTGATGCGGCCCGCAAGGGCGAAGCGCCGCTGGCGCAGATTGCAAAGGATTTCGGGCTGTCAGTCACGACGCTCAAGCGTTGGATTGCCATTGCCGAACGTAAAGAATCCGGAGCGGGCCCGGCAAGCGGTGATTCGGCCGAGATGCGGGATCCCGGGCCGCAACACTTCTTTGGCCGACGACTCCCAAGGAGATCGACGTGACAGTACCATCAAGAGCCCGTGGCTCGTACGCCAAAACCGAGCGCGTGCGCAACATGATCCTGGATGCCTCGACCGAGGTCTTCGGCGAGTTGGGCTACCGGGCGACGACGATGAAGCAGATCGCGGAACGCGCGGGCATCAGCGAGGGCGGCCTGGCGCATCACTTCGCCAACAAGTCGGAGTTGCTCGAAGCCGTGCTGGAGCGCCACGAGGCGACCGTCGCCGTGCGGTACACAGAGAAGCTCCCGATCGGGGTCGAGGCGATCCTCACGATGCTCGACGTCGTCCGCGAGGATCGGAACCGACCGGGCATCGTTGAGCTTCACAGCATCCTCTCCGCGGAAGCGGCCTCGACGGAGCACCCCGCGCACGAGCACTACCGCGATCGCTACCGCCGCGGCCGGTACTTCGTCCAGCTCGCGTTCGAACAGCTCGAACGCGAGGGGCGGCTGGTCGGAACCATGTCCGCACAGGATGCCGCTGCCGCCTACATCGCCCTCAGCGACGGCCTGCAGCTCCAGTGGCTCTACGACCGCGACGCCATCGACGTGACCGGGATCCTGCTCCGGTTCCTCCAGTCGGTCATCCCCTCCTTCGCCGGGAACGGCGCGGCGGGCTCGCGCGCCTGAGCTCGTCTGACGCAACGGAGCGCTGACCTGACCGGCGGCGCGGAGCGCTCCCTCGCCGCGGCGCGGCGCTGCTTCCGCGATGCCGCGAGGAAAGGCCTGACGCGGCTCCGGGCACCAGTGCTCCCGCACCACCGGGACCGCGCGGGTCGGCCTGACGACCGTGCTGCTTTCCCTGCAACGCGATCCTCGTCGATCCCGCCCGCTCCGGCCGTGGAACCAAGGACCGCCCCCTCCGGGAGAGCGGGCCACCCGGACACGGGAACCATCTCAGAGCGAATATTCCGCTAAAAAAATGTTTCGGCAGTAACGATCGAGGAGGATCACATGGAGTCCGACGCGCAGAGCCCCTGGGGCCTCATGGCCGGCGAGCAGGGCGAGTGCGGCATCGTTCCCACCAGCTGCCCTGTGCTCACGTGGATTCCGGCTCCCGGAGCGGACTCGCTGACCGAGTACGAGATCGAGGCTGTCGTCGACGACGGTGAGCCGCAGACGGCCACGGCCGGCCCGGTGCTCCGCGTCCGGTGGCCGTTCGACCCCGTCCCCAGCCGCAGCGTCGTCCGCTGGCGGGTCCGCGAAAGCGGAGGAGCGTGGTCACCGTGGGCGGTCTTCCGCACGGCTCTGTGGACCGAGCCCGACTGGGCGGCGCGATGGATCTCGGCGCCGGAGAGCGCTGAGCATCGCGCTGCGGAAACCCGCGGCGGGTTCGTGCTCCGTCGCACGTTCACCCTCGAGCACCCCGTGCGCTCCGCTGTGCTCTACGCCACCGCGCTGGGTATCTACGACGCTACCCTCAACGGAGCCCGCATCGGCGGGATCGAGCTGGCCCCGGGTTTCACGAGCTACGACCTCACTCTCCACGCGCAGGCCTACGACGTGGCCCGCCATCTGCGCGAGGGGGAGAACGTCCTCCAGTTCACGGTGACGGACGGCTGGTTCCGGGGACGCAATGGCGGTGCCCAGCCCCGGGACAGCTGGGGTAAGCGTCTCGGGGTCCTCGCCCGCCTCGACATCGACACCGCCGGCGGTCCTCTCGCCGTCGTCACCGACACCGACTGGGTCGCAGTCTCCTCACCGATCGTGCGCGCCGATCTCATGCGCGGTCAGACGAGCGACCTCCGCCGGAGCGGTGGCGAGCCTCTGCCGGTGGAGGTGGACGTCGTGACGGCGCCTGTCCCCACATGGTCGCCCGCGCCGACGGTCCGCCGCATCGCCGAGCTGCCCCCTCTGGCGCTCACGGAGATCCACGACGGAGTGTCGATCCTCGACGTCGGCCAGAACCTGACCGGCTGGATCCGGCTGAGCGATCTCGGCCCCGACGGGGCGGAGACGGTCCTCGAGTACGCGGAGCACCTCGCTGCGGACGGCGACATCACCACCGCGCACCTGGACATGACCAACTACCACGGAGAGAGGATGTCGGGCGCGCAGGTCGACTCGGTCATCGCCGGCGACGGTGCCAAGGAGTTCGAGCCACGGCATACCGTCCACGGCTTCCGCTACGTCCGCATCAGCCACCACGGTCGCCCCCTCGCCCTCGAGGATACGACCGTCGTCGTCGTGCACTCCGATCTCCCTCTGGTCGGCGAGTTCCGCTCAGACGCCCCCGACCTCGACGCGCTCCACGCCGCGGCCGTCTGGAGCTTCCGCGGCAACGTCGTCGACATCCCCACGGACTGCCCCACCCGCGAGCGCGCCGGATGGACTGGCGACTTCCAGGTTTTCGCCTCGACCGCCGTGCAGCTCTACGACATCGACGGCTTCGCCGCGAAGTGGCTCCAGTCGGTCCGTGACGATCAGGCCGACGACGGCGTGCCGGCCCCCTTCTCTCCCGACAGCGAACGATCCAAGCTTGACCGCGCCGCCCCGACGTCCGTCACAGGCGGATCCGCCGGGTGGGGTGACGCGCTCATCGAGATCCCGTGGGTGCTCTACCGGGCCTACGGGGACACCGAAATCCTCGAGGCCGGCTGGACCTCGATGGTCGCCTTCCTCGAGTACGCCCTGACATGCGCCCGCACCCGACGCCATCACGAGCGCGGTGCCCGCCGTCCTGAACCGGCGCCGCACGAGATCTACATCTGGGACGCGCCCTTCCACTACGGCGAGTGGCTGGAACCAAAGAAGCGCCGCGCAGACGGCACGCTCATCGACCCCATGGCGGAGGACATGCGGGCGTACATGTCCGTCGATCGAGGCGAGGTCGGCACGGCGTTCCTGTTCCGATCGCTCGACACCCTAGCCCGAATCGCAGTCGTGCTCGACCGAACCGGCGACGCGGAGCACTACAGCGCTCTCGCCGAAAAGGTGCGGGACGCGTGGCGGACCGAGTTCCTCTACCACGATGGGCGCACCGATGCCGACACGCAGGCCGCCTACGTGCGCGCTCTGGCCTTCGACCTCATCCCGGCACCGCTGCGACCGGCCGCCGCCGCCCGCCTCGCCCGACTCATCGAGGATGACGGCGACCACCTCGGAACGGGATTCCTCTCGACGGGGATGCTCCTGCCCGTCCTCGCCGAGACCGGCTACGCCGACCTCGCCTCCCGCGTGCTGATGCAGCGCACCACCCCGTCCTGGCTGAACATGCTCGACCGCGGCGCCACCACGATGTGGGAGGACTGGGACGGCATCACCGAAGACGGCCAAGCCCACGAATCGCTGAACCACTACAGCAAGGGTGCAGTGATCCGGTACCTGCACGAATACATCGCCGGGGTCCGCCAGAGCGCGGGATCCGTCGCCTGGGAGCGCTTCGACGTCGCGCCCGTGCCGTCCTCCCCGGCGTCGGAGGTGTCCTACCGGCTCCTTACCCCCCGCGGGCCGCTCGAGGCGTCCTGGCGGAACGGCGAGGAGTTCGTCCTGGACGTGCTCGTCCCCTCCACGGCCCGCGCGACGGCGACCCTTCCCGACGCGACAATCCACCGGCTCGGACCCGGTCGCCACACCCTGCGGTGTGCGCGAGCACTGAGCGCTCCCTCCGCCGAATGACTTCTGCCGCTCCAGGCCACGAGACGAGCGGCAGTCACCTTCCAGAGCACCCGTGGCTCACTTTCACGCACCATAACAAAGGAGTTCAGCAGCGAAGAACCGATCCCCGCGCCGACGAGTCCTCGCCGGCGCCCTCACCATCCCGCTCCTCCTCGGACTCGCCGCCTGCAGTGGCTCAAATGATGCCGAAGGCGGCAAGAACCTGACCGTGTCGATCAGCGGACAGCCGCCCTCGTTCGATCCCGCGGCCGCCGACCTCGGCGAAGCCGCATACATCTGGACCGGCCTCTACGACACCCTGCTCAAGGTCGACGTCGACGGCGCCATCCAGCCCAACGCTGCAGAGAAGTGGGAGTACTCGGAGGACGGGCTGACCCTGACGCTGACGCTGCGCGAGGACCTCACCTTCAGCGACGACTCCGCGATCACCGCCGAGGACGTCGCTGCGACGATCGAGCGCAGCCGCGCCTCCTCAGGCCTTCGGACGCCCGATCTCGCCCTCGTCACCTCGGTCGAGGCGACCGACGAGCGCACCGTCGTCCTCACACTCAGCGAAGGCGATCCCGACGAAAGGGTTGTCGTTGGCGCGGCCCGTCGAGCCGGACCTCGAGGACGCACCACTTCGCGGTCGGTGAGGGAAGGGCGATGGATGCTGACCCCGGCCAACCTCTTCGCCCTCGTAGGCGGGGTCGGGCTCGATCGCCGGCGCGTACGGCGGCCGGGCGTCGTCGCCGTCGTCCAGCGCGGCCAGGGCGTTCCACAGCCGTTCCTGCGCGGCGGGATCTTCGAGTGCGGGCACGAGCGGCACGATCTGGCCGAGGCGGGTACCGCGGAACTGCGTGGCCATCGGAGAGGCCGCGATGCCCGGCAGGTGGGTCTCGAGTACCGCTCGGCCGGCGGGGCTGTCGAGGGCGTCGCCGAAGGTGGAGGCGCGGTCGAACATATTCAGTCTCTTCCTGGTGCGGTGGGGGGATCGGTGGACGAGGTCGCGGCGTCAGTGCGCTGACGTTTGGTGTGCTGGAAGCACCGCCTGCCGGTTCCCCGTTAGCGCGATGCCATCATCGACGGTCATGAGTTGCTCTCGCGGTCGATCTCACCCAGCCGGGCAAGGCTACGTTTTGGGTGACGCTCGAAGGTGTCGCGATCGACGGCAATGAGGCCGAACGTGGGCTCCCAGTGGCCCCATTCGACAGGATCGAGATACGGGGGACACTGAGGTCAACGTGGGTGGTCACAATCCTCAATTCATTAACCATGTCGGGAAGAGCGGCGTCCTGTTGCGCCCTTCGGCAGCGCCGCCGGCGACCGTCCCCTCCTGACCGCCGCTTCGGATGAGCCGCTGAGCGGCGGAAATTAAAACAATATCGTATTATTGGGTGCCACAATGGTGCAATCGTCTGCCAGGCCGTCTCTGCGCCGGAGCTGCAGGAAGATGCCGGACAGGTGACTTTTACATCGGCTCATGCTTGGGGATCTTCGACCCTGCAGCTCGTCAGGAATTCTGGCTGGCTGCTCCGGCTCGAGCCTGCACGCCGGAAATTTATTGTGCTGGTCCCTGAAAATTCCCGGTATTCCCGGGTGATTCTCAAACCAGCTTCGCTTCGGGGCAGGTTTTCCAAGATCAACCCGGTCTGTTGACTGCTTACAGTCTGTCATCGTACTGTGAAGTTCATCAAGTGAGCACTGGAGCTCACGGATTGAGCGCTTGGAGTCACGCCTTGACAGAAAGAATGAAGTTCTTCGCTTTCGACTTTCCCGGAGCGGTGCACGTGTCGTCAGGTCTCTGGAAACACCCCCTCGACCGCGGAGCCGAGTACAAAAATGTCGACTACTGGGTCGAATACGCCAAGCTGCTGGAAGGCGCTTGCTTCGATGGGATTTTTTTTGCGGACAACAACGGCTATCACGACGTGTACCGAGGCAACGTGGATGAGGCGCTCCGCGACGCCGCCCAGATTCCGGCGAATGACCCCACATTTATGATCCCCGCCATGGCCTCCGCGACCTCACATTTGGGGTTCGGCGTCACGGTGTCAACCGCGTACGAGCACCCGTACGACACTGCACGCAAGTTCAGCACGTTGGATCACCTGACAAAGGGGCGAGTTGGCTGGAACGTCGTGACTTCCTACTCTGAAAGTGCAGCAAAAAACCATAGCCACACCGAGCAGCGGCGACACGATGACCGTTACGCCCGCGCGGAGGAATACATCGAGGTGTGCCTGAAGCTGTGGGAGGGTTCCTGGGAGGACGACTCTGTCGTCCACGATCGGCAATCGGGCACATTTGTTGAACCTTCGAAAGTGCATCCCATTGGACATGTCGGCAACCACTTTACAGTTCCTGGGATCCACCTTTGTGAGCCGTCCCCTCAGCGTACTCCTGTCATCTTCCAAGCAGGGGGCTCCCCTCGCGGGGTCAGGCTGGCAGCTGCCTCTGCAGAGGGCGTTTTCATGAACGACGTCTCGAAACCAAGCCTGAAGCGGCAGGTCGACAAACTCCGGGCCGCAACCGTGGAGGCTGGACGTAGTGCAGACAGCATCGCGGTCCTGCAACTGGTGACTGTAATCTCCGCTGCGACCGATAACGAGGCTCAGGAGAAATACGAGGAGTACCTCTCCTACGTATCCTTCGAAGGAGCAATGGCGCGCTACAGCGGCTGGACCGGCATCGACATGTCCGCCCTGGACCCGGACGCAACCATCACGAGCGCTGACATTCAGGGGAACCAGACCCTGCTCGACATCTTCACAAAGAACGACCCCGACAAGGAATGGACGCCTCGCGAAATCGCCAAGTATATGGGGATCGGGGGAACGGCGCCTGTCATCGTGGGGGGCCCTGGCAAGGTAGCCGATGAACTTGAATCGTGGGTCAACGAAACCGGTATCGATGGCTTCAACCTCGCCCACGCAGTGCAGTTCCAGGACGTTAAGGACTTCATCGACTTCGTGGTGCCGGAGTTGCAGAAGCGCGGTGCAATGCGCACCAGCTACGAAGAGAACACGCTGCGCGAGCGGCTTTTCGGATCCGGCAACGGGCGCTTGCAGAATGACCACCCCGGGGCGGCTTACAGGATCGGTCGCGACACCGTCCGATAGCACCTACTTGCCTTAACGCTGAAGGAATCTAGAACATGAGCGCAGTACCAAGTCGTGGAGACGGAGTCATATTGCGGCGGCCACGCAAGGGCCCTGACTAGGCCGCTTCAAAGGGTGAACTCGTGACGAACTAGGCCTGACGCCGTTAGTGCGAAGTCAAGGAGAGCGCTTTCGACAGTTCCTCAGCGGCAGTCTGCAATGCATCTACGAAATTGCTCACTCCCGATCTTTTCATCCTACGGTCCAGACCCGAAGCCGCTAGGACTCCGATGAGGCTACCCCCGGCGTCTCGCACCCCTACCGCAACCGAAAATAGCCCCTCCTCGATCTCGTTGTCGATGGTGGCGAAACCCAGAGTACGCACCTCTGAGAGCTGGCCAAGCAATGTAGCCCGCCTTGTGATTGTTTGGTGAGTGAAAGGATCGAGGTTCTCGGGCAGAAGGGCGATGATCTCAGCGCGAGACAGGTCCGCCAACAGAATCTTTCCCGTTGCACTCGCGTGCAATGGGAACTTCATCCCGACGTAACCCTGCGCCGGGCCGAGCATGTATGACCCGTGAGCCTCGGCAATCACTTCAAGCGTGGTCGGATTGAGCACGACGGAGAATGACACGTGCTCATCGAGTTCCGATGAGAGCCTTTCAAGAATGACCTGGATATGCGGCCGGACGCCTCGGTACGGGTCCGCTATGCGGCCCAGCCGGGCAACTTCCCAGCCGAGCGAAAATGTACTGTCCGTTTTGGTTAATATGCCAGACTGGGCCAGGGTCAACAGGAGGCGAGATGCCGTAGCCCGGTGCAAACCGGTGCTCAAGGCCAGCTCTTGCGCAGTTGCGCCGTTGGGATGGTTGCCCAGCTCCTTGAGAAGCGCCACCGCCCTTGTCACCGAGCGGTTGATCAGCTCGGGGGCAATTCTGTTGTTTTGCTGATAGTCCTCGTCACCCTCGGGTATCGCGTCGTCAGGGATAACTTTTCTCCTCGATCTCCTCCGCTACCGTCTCATTCTAGCCTCCTGAATCTGTCAACCTGTCATAGGACCGCTGAGTCGGTCCGATCCAGGGCCACCCCTCGATCCGGCGGATGGCGTGGCAAGTATAATTCCGGTTCCATCTGGCCCTGTGTCGTTCTCACAGACATGAGCAGTGTGTCGTTGAGCGCCCCTTTTACCGGACAGCCCGCCGGACTGGCCTCACAAGGCACGGTTCGGGAGGCATACCGCTTTAATCAGAGGTGCGGCCGAAACGGGACTGGCTCCGACTCCCTGTTTAGCAAATCCTCAGACCTGCAACCTCTTAGGGCAGACTGCAATCGAGCCGGGGGACCTCAGGGTTACTAGCTGACTTATCTCGTCGTCGACCCGGTTGCTTTGTCTTCGCCGTCATAGAGAAAGGGCGCCGCAGACCGACAGCTCTGCGATGACCCGGAATGTTCCCTTTGAAGCCCAGTGTTTCTAGTACTGGAATATCTGGAAATCTTGCGAAGCTTTCCTGGCATGGTCATGTCTGCATTCGCTCGCGCATCCGTGGTAGGGGGCCATGTGTCCTTCGAATCACGCACTCTGCAGACGTCCGCCGTACCTCCTGTTGGGGAGGGTCTGACTGCGGCATCCCTCAACTCCTGTCGACCATGAGGCTCTTGACACCGCCGCACAGCAAAGCAATAATACAATATTGTGAAGCGATGGTGACCGGGGTCACTCTCTGTGCGAGCTGGCTCGTTCGATGAGTGAATAGCAGGAAGCTAGCCACTCACGAATGAGGACATCACGCTTGGCTCCTAGAGGCCATAAGCCTGCGGTCGCCACATTTCCATCCCGTCAGTGCAGGAAGGCAAGAGGCCCTCTGTGCTTTAGGGCCCCAGTCGAAGATTACGTTCTCCGGGCCCCGGCCCGCACCGAAGAAAGCAGACCGATGACCAGCATTGGAACCCGTGCCGACGCCTTATGGGGCGAGTCGCCGGCTGATCCCGCAGTCGACTTGACCGACGCGCTCTCGAATATCTGGCCATGGCGCAAATCTATTTGGAGGAGCGCATGACAGCTCAGCAGTCTGAATCACAGACGACCGTTAGCCGCGAGGAAGCCATGGCCCCTGAAGCACCCCTCATTCGAGTGGAGAACCTCACAAAGGTCTTTTCCACCCGGAAATCTCGCCGCGGTTTGGGTCTTCTGCCCAACAAGCAGACACGAGAGGGCTTCTGCGCCGTCGATGACGTCTCGTTTCAGGTCCAGCAGGGCCAGACCTTCGTGATCATGGGCCTTTCCGGCTCGGGCAAATCAACGATCATCCGCATGGTCAACCGGCTCATCGATGCCACCGACGGTTCCATAACCGTCGGTGGGAAAGATGTTGGTGCAATGATGCCAACGGAGCTGCGCAGCTACCGGAACCGGACCATCAACATGGTCTTCCAACACTTCGGTCTGTTCCCGCACATCTCCCTCGTTAACAACGTCGCTTTTGGCCTTAAAGTCCGCGGCATTGACCGGGAGACGCGTGAGGCCAAGGCGGCGGAAGCGCTTACGCTCGTGGGCCTTGGGGACCGCATTCACGCCATGCCCGATCAGCTCAGCGGCGGCATGAAACAGCGCGTGGGGCTTGCCCGGGCGCTGGCCACGGACGCCGAGATATTGCTGATGGACGAGCCATTCAGCGCACTCGACCCGTTGATCCGCAAGGACATGCAGGAGCTGCTGATCAAGCTCCAACGGGACTTCAAGAAGACCATTATCTTCGTTACCCACGACCTCAACGAGGCAATGTACCTCGGAGACCGGATCATGGTGATGAAGCAGGGAAAGATCGTCCAGTGCGGAACTGCGCTGGAACTACTTGAAGCACCCGCGGACCCTTATATCGAGGCGTTCGTCGCGGAAGTCGACCGCAGTAGGGTGATCACGGCGGGCATGATTGCCCGCCGCGAAACCCCGTCGGGGGCCCCGGACCACGAGTCCAACCGCGGGGACACTCCCGTTCGGGTCGCCGCCGACATTTTCCTCCATGAGCTACTTCCGATCCTTGCCACTGGGACGGAGCAGCTGCAAGTCGTTGACGAGCATGGCCTACCGGTCGGCAAGCTCACGGCAGGCGAAGTCTTCTCGGCACTCTCACCCAGCAAGGGGAACAGCAATGCGTCTTGATCTAGGTACGTGGTTCGCGGAGGTCATCGACTGGCTGCTGGCCAATTTCGGATGGTTCTTCGACGCGGTCTCCTGGCTCGTCACCCTGCTCGTGGGCCAGGTTTCCGGCGTCCTCATCGGCCTACATCCGTTTCTGATCATAGGGTTGTTGGCCACGCTGGCCGCCGTTCTGACCCGCAGCCTCGGTCTGACCGTCTACACAATGCTGGCCTTCCTGCTAATAGTCTCCATGGGATTGTGGGTTGAGAGCATGTCCAGTCTTGCCGTGGTGTTGGTTTCGGTCGTGTTTTCCCTGGCCGTCGGCATCCCGCTAGGAATTTGGGCGGCCCTCAACTCGAGAGTGAGCGCCGTAGTACGGCCCCTACTCGACCTCATGCAAGCGATGCCGGTGTTCGTTTACCTCATCCCCGCCGTCTTCTTCTTTGGAGTCGGCACTGTCCCAGGTATCGCGGCGACCATCGTTTTCTCTATACCTCCCGCCGTGCGCCTGACCGAACTGGGCATCCGGAACCTGGACCACGAACTGCTGGAAGCAGCCGCTGCTTTCGGGGCGAAGAGGGGCCTCACCTTGAAGGACGTCCAACTGCCCTTGGCGTTCCCGTCCATCATGGCCGGGGTCAACCAGGTCATCATGCTCGCACTGTCCATGGTCGTGGTGGCCGGGATGGTCGGAGCTGGCGGGCTCGGCGGAGTCGTCGTCCAGGGCGTCGCGCAGTTGGACACTGCGCGCGGCTTCAATGGAGGTCTTGCTGTCGTCATCCTCGCGGTCTACCTGGACCGGGTCACCAGCGGCGCACGCTCTTTCGGCGACGTCATGCGAAGCAGGCGCATCAGGAAAGAACAGCGTGCCGCCGAGAAAATGACTGCAGTCGCTGCCGGCAAATAATCAAACCAACCCATCATTCCAACCCTAGATAATTTGGAGACTGATTCGTAGTGAAGAAGAACAAGATTGGGGCCTTCCTGGCCTGCGCCCTTCTCGCCACTGGTGTGAGCGCATGCTCGGGAGCCACCGACCCCGGGGCCGCCCCCCAGGCCAGCGACAAGACCATAACTTTCGTCGCATCGCCCGGATACGACAACATTGTCTCTCTGAACGCACTCTGGGAGCAGTTGCTGGCCGAGCATGGATACACGTTCAAGACCACGCAGGTAGACATTGCCGCTGGATTTGCCGGTATCGCCCGCGGGGACCTCGACGGCTATATTGAGACCTGGTTGCCCAGCACCCACGGAACCTACGTGGATAAGTACAAGGACCAGCTCCAAATCACGGAAAAGCCGTTCTACGACAACGACCGGCTCGTGCTCGTCGCTCCAAAGTCCGTACCTGAGAACACGATCAGCGAAGTGGTCAACAACGCGGAGAAATACGGCAACAAGATCGTCGGTATCGAAGCCGGCTCCGGTGAAATGAAGATTCTCCCCGAGGTCGTCAAGAAGTACGGAGCGACGGACAAGCTCAAGATTATTGAGGGGAGCACCCCTGCGACCCTGGCGGCCCTCAAGGACGCCGCCGCTAAGGGTGAGCCGCTGATCGCGACCCTGTGGGAACCGCACTGGGCTTTCGCGTCCATGCCGATCAAAGTAATCCAAGACGACCTTGGAGCCTGGCCGAAGCCAGACCAGTCCCACACCGTTTTCTCGAAGAAGTTCGCGGCGAAGGAACCACAGGTCGTCAAATGGATGACCAACATGAAACTTACTGACGATCAATTCGCTAGTCTGATGTCTGCCGTTCGTGAGACCCCCGACAATCCGGGCGCCGGGGCAAAGAAGTGGCTCGAGGACCCCGAAAACCGCAAGACTGCGGATTCATGGTTCAGCTGACGAACTAAGGTAAGACGCCTCATCAATGAAGGCGCCGTAGCCAACCTTTCAGGTTGGCTACGGCGCCTCGCTGAAGCATTAGGAACGGTCATGACATCAACGGAAGCTGTGGTCCCCGGCATCGTCCATAGGGTAAGCGGTCCGTCCACGCTTCTCACTACCGGGGAACTGTCCCATGCCCAGCACTTCATCGGCGGCAGGTTCAGGGCGGGTTGCCATAGCGAAACCCTGGCCATGGTTTGGACTAGATAACCTGCGACTAGAACTATAGAACACTAGGAGATGATTGTGGTACCCGCCGTGCAGCCCCCCTTTGAGACCTCGTCCCAGGCCATCCTGAAGCCCGAAGTAGCGAAAACCCGCCGGACCATTAACGCCGTCGTAGTTGCAGGGAATCCAAAACCCGCTTCACGCACAGCGGATGCCGGACGTCGGCTTGCTGTTGCTATGGGTGTGGATGACATCGATTTGATCGACGTCGTAACTCTCGGCGCGGGCCTCTTGGAGTGGGGAGACGCCGGCGTCATGGCCGCGATGGAGAGGGTTCGATCGGCGGACCTCGCAATTGTGGCCTCGCCGACCTACAAAGGTGCCTATACGGGGCTGTTAAAGCTATTCCTCGATCAGTTCGCAACGGGCAGCGGGATGCAAGGCATTGTTGCCGTCCCGCTCATGCTAGGTGCTGGTCCCGGCCATCAGATGGCCGCTGAACTCATGTTGAAGCCGCTGCTCGTCGAGCTCGGTGCAATCGTGCCGGCGCCTGCGCTCTACCAACTCGACTCGGGTTATAAGGATGATCCGAAGGCTGTCGAGTGGTTGGAACGATGGGGGCCAATTATCCGAAGGTTTGTAACGCGTTAGCGAATCCATGTGAGGGTCAAAGAAACAGATCCGGAGGGCGGGTGCGGGTCCCAAACTCCGAGAGCCTGTTGACTGTGAACCTGTTGACAAATGCAGCGTCACTTTGGAGGCAGCGATTGTGGCCAATCAGCGGAAGCCGCGGCGCCGGGCTGTCGTTTTTCAGCATGGTAGAGTCCGACGGCCGCACCCTCGCGCCAAACCCTGGCCAAGGGATTAGGAACTGTTTCCGGCTAGAGCAGTGCTGAACGGTGGCCCGTCTGCAGTGCAAACCAGAACTGAGCCGTGCCCTCTGTGGACGACGGATGAAGTCCGGTGACCTGTTGAATTGTGTTGAGCCGGTAGACCAGCGTCTGCCGATGAATATTCAGTATCTGGGACGCGCGGACCAAGGAGCGGTCGGAACTCAAAAAAACCTCGAGAGTACTGAGCAGTGCGCTGCGGCTGCTTCGATCGTGCTCGATTAGCCTTCCGAGGATACGATCCACCACCGCTCGCGACTCGGCTACACTTCTGGGGAAGTATCCAGACTCAGCGGTGTCGTCCCCGTATCTGGAAAGCCCCACCCCAAGTTCAGATGAGTCATGCAATGCCAGAAACGCCTGGCGTTTGGCTTCCTGGGCGTTGACAGCAGTTGATAAACATGCGCTGACACCGGCCCTTGTTCCTTTGCCGAGCAGGCGTGCCATGGAGGAGGCGACGCCCGAATCCTCGGGGACCAATGCAATTAGCTTCCCTGCCTCCTCTGTGATGAGAACGCATGAGTCACGCAGTTCTCGTGCCAGATGAATGTTGGCCGGTGAGTACGGGCCCTCCATCCCAGGTTCAAAACAGACCAACACCATCTTTCCAGTGAGATTGCGCTTCCTCAATAGGGGCGCCAGGACATGAAATTCGATGCCCCCTTCCAATAACTCACCGAGTGCCGATGATCCTTGCGCACGCAGCTCATCCAGAACTTTGGCTTGCTGCTCCAACTCGAGCGCCATGATGGCCGCCACATAGTAGGTCAGAAGGGTGTCCGCGGGGGCATTGACGGGTTTCTGTATTCGGAGTGACGTTCGTAATCGTCCGGGCACGGGCATCGCGGATGACTGCGCCAAACTGCCGACCTTGAATTTTGAAACATACGTCGTCTGCCCATCGACATCGTCGACGAGTTCCAGTTGCCAACCGACACTGCGGGCGATTGCCCCAAGCCTCTCCTCCACCCCTGAATCTCGGCTGATGGATTCTCCATAGGCGTCGAAAAGGCGTTTGGCTTTGTCAAGTTGTTGGCGTTCCAAGGTGAGCGCGTTCTTAATCACCAGCCTGGCCAGTGACACAAATTCGAGTTCATACGGGGCTCTGAGCAGTGGGAAGCCACGGATGTCAGCTTCGTGGAGCATGGCGCGGGAAATTTCTTGGGCACCCGGCGGGCTGGCCACGATCAGACCGCTAACTCCAGCGTTGATCAAGTGGCCGAGCCATTCAGCCTGGGCCACGCCATCTTGCGGCATTCCCGCCCCGGTCGTCATGACGAGGTCCCCCGGTCCGGCCCATGCCCACGGGTCAGGAAGGTCTACGGCGTGGGCCCACGATACAGGCCTTCCTCCGCCGCTGGAGCCCGCTAGGTATTCGATGTTCAAGTCTGGAATAAGCACCAGACTGTCGACCGTGATCATCAATCGTCTCCTGAGCGGCATCGACTTCGGGGTTTATACGATCATAAGACGTACGGGGACAAGTTTAGGCGGATGGTACAAAGAAGCTTCCATGGATTCAGGTCGAAACGCTCACGTCCACATCCAATAATAGTATATTATGAAAGCAGGCGGCCAGCTGCGACGCCAGCTTGTCAGGGCCGCTCCCCAGGTCCTTCGTGCGTCATCGAGACCGGCGGCCGCACGAGTATTTCTCCATCACACCGTTACCCATGCCGTCCCAAAAATCCTGGAGCATTCAATGACTCATTCATCCGGGCCTAGCGGCCGCACCGGCAGCAACCGTGTTAAGCGGGCATGGCTGAGATGCTCAAGGGCGGCGTCATCATGGACGTCGTCAACGTCGAACAGGCCCGCATCGCCGAAGACGCCGGTGCCGTGGCAGTGATGGCGCTGGAACGCGTTCCGGCCGATATCCGTGCCCAGGGCGGCGTGTCCCGCATGTCCGATCCCGACATGATCGACAAGATCATCGAAGCCGTGTCCGTGCCGGTCATGGCCAAGGCCCGGATCGGCCACTTCGTTGAGGCCCAGGTCCTGCAGTCCCTCGGCGTGGACTACATTGACGAGTCCGAGGTCCTGACCCCGGCCGACTACACCAACCACATCGACAAGTGGAACTTCACCGTTCCCTTCGTCTGTGGTGCCACGAACCTGGGTGAGGCGCTGCGCCGCCTCAACGAGGGCGCAGCGATGATCCGGTCCAAGGGCGAGGCCGGGACCGGCGATGTCTCCAACGCCACGGGGCACATGCGTAAGATCCGTTCCGAGATCGTCAAGCTCGCGGCCCTGCCCGAGGATGAGCTGTATGTCGCGGCCAAGGAGCTGCAGGCCCCGTACGAGCTGGTCAAGGAGATCGCCTCCACCGGCAAGCTTCCGGTGGTGCTGTTCACCGCCGGCGGCATCGCCACCCCGGCCGACGCCGCGATGATGATGCAGCTCGGCGCGGACGGCGTGTTTGTTGGCTCGGGCATCTTCAAGTCCGGCAACCCGGCCCATCGCGCTGCCGCCGTCGTGAAGGCCACCACCTTCTTCGATGACCCTGACGTCATCGCCAAGGTCTCCCGCGGCCTGGGCGAAGCCATGGTGGGCATCAACGTCGACGAGATCCCGCAGCCGCACCGCCTCGCCGAACGTGTCTGTTAGGGGAGGCCATGTCGGAAACCAATCCCCGCCATCCGCTAGGCGGCCGAAGCCTCCGTACTGACTCGGCCCAGCCGACGGGCCGGACCGTAGAGGTTGTCCTCAAGGGGACCATATCGTGACCGGCGTGGTTGAACAGATCTCCGAGGACGACTCCATCCTGTGGATCGCTGCCGCTGGAGCCGCTACGCGGAAGCGCTTCGACAAATCGACGAGGTACCAAATGCGGGTATGAGGGCTGGGACGTTCCGGTGGTGTGACTTCAGCCGGGTTGCTGTCCGGAAGCGCCGGCCCGAATAGCGGCAGCCCAAGAAGGGTTCCCGGAACCGACAGTCCATCCGCGCATGCCGTTCCCTTATTGAGCCGATGTACGTGTCTACACCACCATTGAGGCAGCTATACCCGAACCGCCCGTCGCCTGAGACTAATCAGTCACCCGCATTCGTGACGATGTTCCGGGGAACGGATCCGAGACGCTCTGTGGTCCCGGTTTGTTCACGATTGGGCCGACGATTCCGAAGGATCACATTCTAAAAGCGTTGCCGCGCAAGGGCGACGTAGGCCGGGCACTGTTGCCCAGTTGCCGGAAGCGGACCCAAGAGGTTCCTCTCATGCGTCAGTAAAGCTCACCGACGTGTTCCGCGGAGCACCGAAGGAACCGGCTTTCATGAGCACTCGAATCAGCCTGCTTGCAACATGGCGGGACGGACGAGTCAGGCCGCTCGCCACCCCTACGGTGAGCGAGCGGCCTGTCTTTTCGAACTGATGCGACCGTGGTTTCGACCTGGAGGCCGCTGCTACGATTGCGGGCGCCTTCCAGCCTAGGCGCGGGTGAGCCGTTCGGCAGCGTCCACAACGTTACTCAGCAGCATGGCGCGTGTCATAGGCCCAACCCCGCCAGGGTTGGGCGATATCCAGCCCGCAACCCGGCTGGCCTCCGCTTCCACGTCACCCCGTAGGGCGACCTTTCCTGTGTCCGGGTCAACTGCACGTGACACACCTACGTCCAGAACGATCGCCCCCGGCTTGAGGTCCGCGGCCTTGATTACGTCAGGCACGCCGGCTGCAGCTACGACGACATCCGCGCGTTTGAGCAGCGCAGGGAGGTCAGTCGTTCCGGTGTGCGCCAACGTCACCGTGGCGTTGATAGCTTTGCGGGTCAGCAGAAGACCCAGCGGACGACCGACTGTGACACCGCGACCCAGCACCAGGACTTCCTTACCGGCCAAGGAGATTCCGTTGCGGTTCAACAGTTCCACTATTCCAAATGGTGTGCACGGAAGGGGCGAATCAAGAGGTTCGTTGACGGACAGCACGAGTTTGCCCAGGTTGGTGGGGTGCAGACCGTCGGCATCCTTTTCCGGACGAATTCGTTCGAGGATCGCGTTTTGGTTGATATGTGGCGGCAGGGGCAACTGGACGATATAGCCACTTGTCGCTGGATCCTCATTCAACTCATCGAGCACCGTTTCCAGTTCACTTTGTGTGATGTTCGCTGGAAGGTCCCGGCGAATAGACTTGATTCCGACTTCCGCGCAATCGCGATGCTTACCACCGACGTAGGAGTGACTGGCCGGGTCGTCACCGACGAGGACTGTTCCCAGTCCCGGGATGATCCCCTGAGCTTTGAGCGCCTGTACTCGCACGGCCAGCTCCGCTTTGATCTGCGCAGCAGCCCTTTTCCCGTCCAGAATCTGACCCCGTGCACCGTCGACAGGGCCACCGGCTACCGGGGCGTTTTCCATGTCGGCATCTTCCAGTTTATGTTGCACCATGACTCTCCTAAATTGGTCCATAACGTTCCTAAATTCACGCGATACAGCAGTGGCGGCAGCAAACAATGACGCTGCCGGAAAGTGCCGGCGATAAGAAGCTGCCTCCGGCAACTAACGGCTAGCCCCGGAGCCGTTCGCCCTTGGGGTCGTAGAATGGCCGCCGGGAGACCGTCGCCGGGTATAACTGGCCCTTGCACTGCACCTCGAACCTGCCCGTGAAATCCGTCTCAGGGTTGACTGCCGCAATTCCGACCGCGCGCCCGAGCGTGTGTCCGTAGCTGCCGCTGGTGATCCTTCCCACCGGTATTCCGTCGCAGAGAAGGGTCTCGTCGTGGACGAATAGAGGTTCTGCATCATCGATCGCGACGTAGACGGTGCGGTGCTTAGGTTTCGCCGGATCGAGTTTCGCCAGCGCATCGCGACCGACAAATCCGCCGGGTTTGTCCATCGCGATGGTGAATCGAAGACCCGCTGCATAGGGGTCGTCGTTAGGCCCGATGTCGTGTCCGAGGTGGCGGAATCCCTTCTCACTACGGAGTGAATCCAGTGCGTGGTAACCGGCCATGCGGACGCCGAGGTCCTGTCCTGCTTCCCAAAGGGCGTCAAACACGTTGACGGCCAGGTCCGCGCTGGCGTAGATCTCGTAGCCGAGTTCACCCACAAAGCTAACTCGGAGGGAGTAGGCGAACCCGTCCGCGATTTCTACGCGGCGTCCCTCAGTGTATTTTTGCGCTTCATCTGACCAATCCTCAGGGGAAACACGTGTCAGGAGTTCCCGGCTGCGTGGTCCCATTACTCCGATTGTGGCGAGCCCTGCGGTGGCATCAAATACGGCGGCTGCCTTTCCCTTGGCCAATCGGTTCAGGTAGGCCAGGCTCTTCTGCCGGCTGAAGGACGGAGTTACGACGAGGAACCGGTCTTGTTCGAGCCGGGTGATCGTTCCGTCGAGCTCAATGCCTGCATTTTCATTAAGGAACAAGGTGTAGACGGCCTTGTTCACGGGAACATCAACGTCGGCGGTGCTTGCTAGCTGGCACACCGCCAGGGCGTCGGGACCAGCGACTTCGAATTTTGCGAAGGGGCTCAAGTCGAAAAGTACGACACCGTCGCGCGTCGCTTTGTGTTCGGTCCCCACACGGTGGAACCAGTCAGTCCTGCCGTAGCTATAGCTATATTCCGGCGTGCTACCCGGCTCTCCGTACCAGTTGGCCCGTTCCTGACCGTTGACTTCGCCGAAGCAGGCACCCAGCTCGGCGAGCCGGGAATGCAGTGGCGTGCGTCGGACGTTTCTTGCCGTCTCCAACTGCAGGTTAGGCCAATGCATCGCATACAGACGTCCGAGCCCTTCCTTAGTACGGGCGTGCAAGTAACGACGGCTGTTCTGATGCTCGGAGAACCGCTGGACATCCACAGACGCAGAGTCAAAGGCCGGTGAACCGGTGATGACCCACTCGGCGAGTTCCTTGCCCACTCCGGGCGCAAAAATGATGCCTTGAGAGTTGAAACCGGCGGCCACAAAGAGGTTCTGCACCTCGGACGTTTCACCGAGGATGAAGTTCGCGTCAGGCGTGAAGCTTTCGGGCGCATTCAGAAAGCGGTCGTAGCCGGCGTCTGCCAGTGATGGAATGGCAGTTTCCGCCTTGCCTCTGATCGGCGCAAAATGCTCCCAGTCCGCCGGGAACTCCGCGAATCCATTGGACGATACTTCGTCTACTGACCTTGGAATGCCTTCCGGTTCAAAGGCGCCAACGAGGAGATGCCCGGCTTCAGGCCGGACATAATAGCTATTGTCAAGGTCGCGGAAAACCGGTAGCTCCGGCACTGCACCCGCTATCGCATTGGAGCGAACGTGTACGTGTTCGGCAGGATACAGCGGAACGCTGACCCCCGCGGTAGCCGCAAGTTCCCTCGTCCACAAACCGCATGCAAGGATGACACGGTCGCATGCGACGGCACCCTGGCTGGTTTCAATGCCGGTGGTCTTTCCGTCCGCATGGAGGACCTTGTGGACAGCAACTCCTTCACGGATCTGGACACCGCCGGCGTGGGCCATTTTGGCGAAGGCAATGGCCGCATGTCCTGGGTTGAGGTAGCCATCGTCCGGCAAAAGCAAGGAACCGAGGATTCCATCGGTGCTGGCAATGGGCCAGACTTCCTTGAAACGCTCGTCATCGAGCATCTCGGTCCTTACTCCATGCTGTTCGGCAACGTCGCGGGCGTAGCGGATCTCATCCAGCCGGCCAGGAGTACGGGCGATGTTCAGCGATCCGGACGGGCGGAAGGAGATATCAACGCCGGAAAGCTCTTCAAGCTCTCGATACAGCTCCAGGCTGTACTTTGCCAGCTTGGTCAGGGCCGCCGAGCTGCGCGCGCCAGTGACCAACCCTGCAGCGTGCCACGTAGTCCCGCTTCCCAGGACATTGCTTTCGAGCAACAGAACATCACTTTCACCGGCAAGGGCCAAATGATAGGCAATGCTGGCCCCTACGATTCCGCCGCCGACGACAACGGTCCGGACACGCTGAGGTATTGGTCCCGTGGAGTTGTCAGTGAATGCCTTGGCGCTGATACTCCGATCCACAAGCCTGTCCATTTATTTTTTCCTCGCTTCTAAAGTTCCGCCGTGGGAACCAGGTGCCTTCGGGCCCGTCATTTGAAAACCACTGTGCGGTTGCCGTGGAGAAGTACACGGTGTTCGGCGTGCCATTGCACGGCTCGTGCCAAGGCAACACGCTCGGCGTCACGTCCAACCACGACCAGGTTTTCCGGCTGATAGTTGTGGTCTACGCGGAGCACTTCCTGTTCGATGATCGGACCTTCGTCTAGGTCGGCCGTTACGTAGTGCGCCGTGGCGCCGACAAGCTTGACGCCGCGATCGAATGCCTGATGGTACGGCTTAGCGCCCTTGAAACCCGGAAGGAAGGAGTGATGGATGTTGATCGCCTTCCCTGCGAGTTCGCGGCACAGGTCGTCACTAAGGACCTGCATGTACCTGGCCAGGACAACGAGGTCCACATCGTGCTCTTTAACAAGGGAGAGGAGCTTGTCCTCGGCGGCCGGTTTGGTTTCCGCCGTGACGGGAATATAGATGAAAGGGATTCCCTGTGCCTTCGCCATCGGTTCAAGGTCCCGGTGGTTGGATGCAATGAAGGGGATGTCGACCTTCAGCTGGCCCGTTCGCCAGCGGAACAGCAGGTCGTTCAGGCAATGCTCGAACTTGGAAACAAGAATGGCGACCTTTGGCCTATCAGTGCTGTCCGTAAGCGACCAATCCATGCCGTACGTTTCAGCCGTCGCGCGGAACGCCGACTTTAGCGCCTCAATGGACGTCTTATCAGGGTAGCTTGCCTGTACGCGCATGAAGAACCGGTTGTCAGCCACCTCGTCGAATTGCTGGCTTGTCAGGATGTTGCATCCATGGGCAAGGAGAAAGCCGGACACCGCATGCACGATTCCCGTAGTGTCTTCGCAGCTGATGGCAAGAACCAGCTCCTGACTGCGTTTGTGTTCCACAAAAGCTCCTAGATATATGGGGGATACCGCTCCGTGCAGCTCACGCTCCAGGCGGCAATGACAAGAGTGAGGAAGAGGTTTCTGCGCCGGATTCCAAGGAACGCGAGAATTCGAAATGGTTCCGCAGGTAATCGGACGGGTGCGAAGACTTCCTGAAACAACCGTAGAACTGCGACACAGGGCCGTGCTATAGACGAAACGCCAGAATGGGCGCACGCTCCTAGACGAAGAAACAAGTGACATTGGGCTGGCCCAAAAATGACAACGGATGAGGACGCGGCAAACTGAGACCGCCTCGGGCCACGTGAGAACCTTGGCTGGATCCGCCGTGACATTGCCGCGAAACCTGTCGCACGCAGGCTCATCACCTTCTTTTCTTCAGAAGGAAGGCCAATGTGCAAGCACAGAGAGTATCGAAAACCTCGAAGGGCTTCAGTTTCTGGATCGTTCGGGGACGACAAACGAACGGATAGCAATGATCGAAGACCAGCCGGTGTGTGAGAGGCCGGTCGGTTTCCCAGAGGGATTGTGAAACCTCCAACACGCGGGCATGGTCAGTCACGGAGCTGTTTACATGAACAACGAACAGACTCCGATCGAATCAAGCGATGAACGTGTACGGCGTGTCCGGACGCGTTCTGCGCACAGCACGCCTGCGCAACCAGAAAGGGGCCTCATGGGCGTCCAGGAATTCATCATTCGCCTTCGGGTGCCGCGAGCCTGATCGGCGGCAGGATCGGCACCACATGGTCCGAGGCCCAGGAGTTGGTCGTCCACTATGCAACTCCGCCACAACCAGTACGCATTTCGCTCCCGGACGCGATCGGATCCGTGCTGACGTCGGATGTGATGACACGCCAGAAAATCCCACATTACGCGTTGTCTGCGATGGACGGCTGGGCTGTGAACGGCAGTGGGCCGTGTGGGCTTTGGTGGAGCGGCGTTCCAGCCCGGACCGCGGGCGCGCACGCTCCATAGGTCAAGCGATCCTCATCACCACAGGGGGATTGGTTCCCGCTGGCGCCGTGGCCTTCGTCCGCAAGGAAAGCGGCCAGGTCTCCGACTGCTCAGAGGGTGTCCGGTGTCTCACGCCTAAACCGGACGCGATGCTCGGAGAAGCAACTCCCGGCAGGCACATACGCCCAGCCGGAGAAGAGTCTGCGGCCGGCGAGCTACTCATAACGCCGACACAGTCCTCAACCCCCACACATTGCCCTCGCCGCGGTAGCCGGCCACGACGTGTTGTTGGTCCAGCGCAAGCCGCTGGTCGCCGTCGTACTCACCGGCTCGGAAGTCGTCACCAGCGGCGAACGGGCGCCCGGACAGGTCCGAGACACTTTCGGCTCGCAACTGGGAACCGTCATCGCCCAACTGGGCGGAATGCCTGGCAGTCAGCCCCGGATAGGCGATTCATCGGATGAATGGCTGTCCGCACTTGCGGACCCACGCTATGGTCAGCGCGCCGACGTCACGATCACAACCGGTGGAACCGAAAAATCGGTCATCGACCACTTCTGCAGCGCCGTAGCAAACCGCGGTGGGAAACTGCTGCTTGACGGAATCGCCATACGGCCGGGCCGCCCAGCGGTGTTGGCCGAACTCCCCGACGGCCGTTCATCATCGGCCTGCCGGGCAACCCCGTTGCCGCCAGGATGGTGTAACGAGTCCGAGCTCATTTCCCTGCGCTTCTGCGCTGGCGAAAAGGACGGAACGCAGACTTTGGATCCGAAGCAGGCACCTCTCATCAAGACTGTATCCCTTCGCTGGTCTGCTCTACGGGCAGGTAAGCCGCCGGACGTCGGGACATCGCATGTTGTGCCTGCGCGGACAGGCAGCGTGTCGTCATTAGAGCGACAGTAAGCTGACGGGGACATCGTGTGAGGCGGTGCTCTATCAGCGGTTTGCTTCCCGAACGTCATTACGAAATCGAGTGCCACGCAACGCGACCGTTTATGTCACCGGCGTCGAACGCGGCATACCCCTCTTTATAGTCAGCACCTTGCAGCCTGTGTGACCTATCGCCCAGCCTCGGAATCGGATGCTGCTTGCCCCCGGCCTTGCCCAGACGAGAGTATCCACACCACAGGCCGGCCATCTATCGCTGGCATCAGACTGCCTTCACTCACGAAAACCTGCTTTGCGTCGGCTCGTCCTTGGGGACGCCAGAAGCCGGCTACCGGGCAGTGGGCGCCTGTCCGTACGATTCCAGGAAAGGAATGCCGGGCGGTGCGGGTCGATGTCAGAGACGCTCGGCTCTTCATTATTCTCCTTGGTTTCATACATCGGGATACCTCACAGTAGACGTCTGATCCTGCTGAGCTGGGATATACATTTGTCAATGGTGTGCCCGGTTTCACGGAAAATGTCTATCCATCAAGGCCGTTGAAATTCTCTAGTGTGGATACGGGTCCCTAACACATCAATCCGTCGTCAGAAAAGAGAATGCAGTGTCTGAAATCAACGAACTCCAGGTCGTCCCGCACTGGATTGGTGGCGCCGAGTCGCCGTCCTCTGGTGGCCGCACCGCCCCAGTATTCGATCCCGCACTGGGCAGGGAAACCAAGCTGGTCAACCTCGGAAACGCGGAGGACATCGAAACGGCCATCTCTTCGGCGCACAAGGCGTTCCCGGCTTGGCGCGACATGTCCATCACCAAGCGCCAACAGATCCTCTTCCGCTTCCGCGAACTGCTCAACGAGCGCAAGGGCGAACTCGCGCAGATAATCACGGCCGAGCACGGCAAGGTAGTCTCCGACGCGCTGGGCGAAATCACGCGTGGCCAGGAAGTAGTGGAACTGGCGACCGGCTTTCCGCACCTGATCAAGGGAGAACACTCCGAGAACGTCTCCACCGGCGTGGACGTCTACTCCACCAAGTCACCGCTCGGCGTCGTCGGCATCATCAGCCCCTTCAACTTCCCGGCGATGGTTCCGCTGTGGTTCCTCCCGATTGCCATC
>Ga0207655_1000237_pt1 | contig 91108 bp, 78 predicted proteins | sample KBSM44metaG_FD_184398 | JGI IMG/M metagenome (GOLD analysis project Ga0207655, IMG submission 184398) | Miscanthus rhizosphere microbial communities from Kellogg Biological Station, Michigan, USA - KBS M4-4 metaG (SPAdes) (version 2) | ecosystem: Host-associated > Plants > Roots > Rhizosphere >... | reverse complement strand
CCGCCAGTTTTTATTTTATTTTTAAAAATCCTTTATCTGATGATAAAGGATTTTTTTTGTTGTGTACTATCCCCATAGCTACCTGCTTACCGTACAAATACCCAGACCCATAAATAATAAGCAATCAGCAATCAGCAATGAGTAATATCTAATGTATGCTATCATTACTTATTACCTATTACTCATCTCTACCCAACACTATTGTCACTCCGTAGGAGTCTATACAATCCATTTAAAATTCTGTAGTTTATCCTTTGAATTTTTTAGACCTAATAAATCTGGCTAGATTCCTACGGAATGACATAATCCGAACTATTAAATCTCACGATATAAAACTGATCATTCTTAAATTGGATCCCACAACTCATCATTCATAACTTATAATTCATAATTAGCTTCCTAGCCCCGATAGCAATGGTTACCCCGCAGCTTGGATTGGCGAGTAGGTGGGTCTGAGCGTGGGAGCGTGCAGGCGCGAGGAGTATGAATGAATAGCGGGAAACAGCTCCTGAAATATCTTGTTGTTATTTACCAAACTATTTCCCTGTATAAACGAGTTTTACTGGAATAAATTCAATAAGTTTGTAGGAGTTTTCCAAAAATAATTATAATGTCAGGAAATATTCTGATCATCGATGATGAGATCAAGCTCCTTAAACTCCTAGGAATGATCCTTTCCCAAGAAAATTTTAATGTAAAAGAAGCCTCTACGGCACGTTCAGCTATGACGATGCTGGAGCAGTATGACTTTGATGTTGTTCTGAGCGATGTGCGTCTTCCTGATGCTTTTGGGGTAGAGCTGGTTAAGTCTATTAAAACAAAATATCCGCAGCTGGAGATTATTCTGATGACTGCATTCGGAAATATTACAGATGCAGTTCAGGCTATGAAGAATGGAGCCTATGATTATCTGGTGAAGGGTGATGATAATGAGAAAATAATTCCATTGGTGTATAAGGCTCTTGACAAGGTAAAAGACAACAAGTCAAGGATGGTTCAGCAGATTGTCACGAAAGGTTTTGACCAGATTATTGGTAAATCACCTTTAATTCTGCAGGCTAAGAAGTTGGCTGAAAAAGTGGCTTTAACGGATGCTGCTGTGCTTCTTACAGGAGAAACAGGAACGGGTAAAGAAGTTTTTGCCAGCGCTATTCATGAAGGAAGTGACAGAAAGAAAAATAGCTTTGTGGCAATCAACTGTTCAGCATTTAGTAAGGAGATTCTTGAAAGTGAGCTTTTTGGCCACAAACAGGGGGCTTTTACAGGGGCGATAAAGGATAAAAAAGGATTGATTGAAGAAGCTAACGGAGGGACTTTGTTTTTGGATGAAATTGGTGAAATGCCTATAGAACTTCAGGCGAAGTTACTCAGAGTTTTGGAAACCAAGGAATTCATCAAAATGGGGGAAACAAAAGTTTCAAGATCCGATTTTAGATTAATTGCAGCTACCAACAGGGATCTGGAAGGTGAAATAAAGCAGGGTAATTTTAGAGAAGACCTTTATTTCAGACTGAACGTCTTTGAGATCACTCTTCCGGCTTTAAGAGACAGAAAAGAAGATCTGAAGGCACTTGCGAAGAACTTTGTTGATATTTTTTCACATAAACTTCACCTGTCTTCTGTTCAGGTTGATCCGGATTATTATAAAGCTTTAGAGAAAAATGATTGGAAAGGGAATATCCGTGAGTTGAGAAACGCTGTAGAACGGAGTTTGATTTTAATGGATAACAATATTCTGGATGCAGAAAGTCTTCCTCATTATTCTGAAAAAAATACTAAAGAAAGTGATTCTTTAAGTATCAGATCACTGGAAAAAATACATATACAGAAAGTTTTGCAGTATACAAAAGGGAACAAAGCAGAAGCATCCCGTCTACTTGAGATTGGTATTGCCACATTATACCGTAAACTGGAAGAATACGGATTAAAATAAATCTTTTATCATTTTAATAAAGAGCCTATCATTTTGATAGGCTTTTTTGTTTTAGCATATGTTGTTTTTTTATCGTAAGTATTTTAATTTCAATTGTTTAAATGTTTTTATTTGAGAATGGACTTTCTTTTGGCATATAGTCTCTGAATAAAATATTTAAAAATGACAATTTCAAGAAAAACGTTTAAAAAACGGGAGCATTCGACTTTGAGTCTGCTGATTGTATCGTATGTATTACTGACTCTTTTAACCCTAATGATTGAGATATGATGCTTATAAGTTTAATTCTGCTTTTTGCAGTATTGTTTTGGCTTTTATATAAATCAGTTGAATTTTTTGATAGAATATAAATTATGTGGAGTTTATTTTTCCTCTCAATACTTGCCTTTGTGTATATCTGTTATGTTTTAATAAAACCTGAAAAATTTTAAACGATCATGAATACAGAAATTTTAGGCATTATAGCAATGTTTGTTGTCACGTTAGTTATAGGAATATTTTTAGGTAAATATATAGCTAATGTTTATGGATACAAAAAGACTTTTATTGATCCGGTTTTTGAACCTGTTGAAAAGTTAATTTATAAATTATCGGGTATTAATCCTACCCGTCAGATGAATTGGAAACAGAATATGTACGCCATGCTGGCCATTAATCTGATCTGGTTCATCATTGGTTTTCTTCTCTTAATGAATCAGGCTTGGCTTCCTTTAAATCCAGATGGAAACCCGAATATGTCGCCCGATCTGGCTTTTAATACTACCATTTCATTCTTAGTTAACTGTAATTTACAGCACTATTCAGGAGAAACAGGAGTAAGCTATCTGAGCCAGCTTTATCTGATGTTTTTACAGTTTGTAACGGCAGCAACAGGAATGGCGGCAATGGCGGTTCTTTTCAAAGCTTTTAAAGAAAAAACAAGCACAGAATTAGGGAATTTCTATGATTTTTTCACAAAATCAATGATCAGAATCTTGGTTCCAATAAGTGTAATTGTTGCTTTAATTCTTTCCATCAACGGAAGCCCGATGACTTTCGAAGGGAAAGATCACATCATAACACTGGAAGGTCAGAAAGCTGATGTTTCCAGAGGTCCTGTATCCGCATTTGTTGCGATCAAGCATTTGGGAACCAATGGAGGTGGATTTTTCGGAGCAAACTCGGCACATCCGCTTGAAAACCCTAATTATATCACCAATATGACAGAGATGGTTACTCAGATGATCATTCCTTTTGCATTGGTATTTGCCCTTGGTTTTTATCTGAAAAAAAGAAAACTTTCATGGGTGATTTTTACTGTAATGACTGTCGGTTTCCTGGCGCTTACCATTCCGAATGTTGTGAATGAAACAGGAGGAAATCCTCTGATTACACAAATGGGAACAGACAACAGTCTGGGAGCAATGGAAGGCAAAGAAATACGCTTCGGAAGTGCTTCATCTGGTTATTGGAGTATTGCAACTACAGTTATTTCCACAGGATCTGTGAATTCTATGCATGACAGTACAATGCCGCTTTCAGGGATGAATGAGCTGCTTGCGATGATGATCAACTGTTTCTACGGAGGCTGTGGAGTCGGGATTCTGAACTATTTCATCTTTATTATTCTGGCAGTATTCATCAGTGGTCTGATGGTAGGAAGGACTCCTGAATTTATGGGTAAAAAGATTGAAGCCAAAGAGATGAAGATCGCGATGATTGTGGCTCTATTCCATCCTTTCTTAATTCTTGCGGGAACAGCTTTAACAGCTTACTTACCTGAGTTTGGAGCAAAAACATTGAACAATCCTGGCTTCCATGGTTTTAGTGAAATACTGTACGAATTTACTTCTTCAGCAGCCAATAACGGATCAGGATTCGAAGGACTTGGAGATAATACACCTTGGTGGAATATTTCAACGGGAATTGTACTGTTACTATCCAGATTCATTCCGATTATTGGACCGGTAGCGATTGCAGGACTATTGGCACAGAAGAAATACATCCCTGAAAGTTCCGGAACCCTAAAAACAGATACAGCTACTTTCGGATTTATGACACTGGCAGTGATTCTACTGATTGCAGCACTATCTTTCTTCCCTGCATTGACATTAGGACCTATCGCAGAGCAGATCCAGTATTTCTCAAAATAAATGTGAACATTAAAAATTACAATCAATATTCAACCATTAAGGAAGCTAAAGTTTGAGGAAGCTAGTCTGACACTTACTGAAACGTTCACTTAATATTATCCATATCTATCCTTATTATTTGGCAGACCTTGATGGTGATTATTGATTTACAATGATATAAACTCTTTCAAAAAAATGAAAAATCAGTCACAAACATTGTTTCAAAGAGATTTGGTAAACGAAGCGATCAAACAGTCTTTCGTAAAGCTGAATCCGAAAATTATGTTTAAAAATCCAGTAATGTTCCTGGTGGAAGTCGGAACAGTTGTCATGTTTATCGTGAGCATGTTCAGCCTTACTGGTGATAAAAGCCAGGGAAGCTTTTCCTATAACTTTTTAGTATTTATTATTTTATTTTTCACGGTTCTGTTTGCCAATTTTGCAGAAGCTATTGCAGAGGCAAGAGGAAAAGCACAGGCGGATACCCTAAGAAAAACAAGGGAAGAAACTCCAGCCAAATTAGTGGTTGATAACAAACCCGGATTTCAGGTAGAAACAATGCTGAAAATGTCTGCTGAGATGAAATTAGGGGATATTTTCCTTTGTGAAGCCGGAGATCAGATCCCAATGGATGGTGAGATCATTGAAGGTCTGGCTACCATTGATGAATCTGCAATTACCGGAGAAAGTGCTCCTGTAATCCGTGAAGCCGGAGGAGATAAAAGCTCTGTAACAGGTGGTACAAAAGTACTTTCAGACAGAATTAAAGTAAAAGTGACAACAAGACCCGGAGAATCCTTCTTAGATAAAATGATTGCCCTTGTAGAAGGAGCATCAAGACAGAAAACACCCAACGAAATCGCATTAACTATACTTTTAGCAGGATTTACGCTTACATTTATTATTGTTACCCTCACTTTAAAGCCTTTTGCAGACTACGCGCAGACTCCGATTACCATAGCGGCATTTATATCTCTTTTCGTTTGTCTTATTCCGACAACAATCGGAGGTCTGCTTTCTGCAATCGGGATTGCGGGGATGGACAGAGCACTGAGAGCGAATGTGATTACCAAAAGTGGTAAAGCTGTAGAAACAGCAGGAGATATTGACGTTCTGTTGCTGGATAAAACCGGAACAATCACTATTGGAAACCGTAAGGCAACCCAATTCCATCCAGCTAATGGAATTCAGCTTGAAGATTTCATTAAAGCTTCGGCATTAAGTTCTGTAGCTGATGAAACACCGGAAGGAAAATCAATCATTGAACTGAGCGCTTTGAAATCTGAAGACTTGTTGGTTCCTAATCCTACTTATATTGATTTTACAGCAGAGACCAGAACTTCAGGGATCGATTTTGAAGAAACAAGAATCCGTAAAGGAGCTTATGATACCATAAAAAAACTGACTGAAAAAGCCGGGAATATCTTCCCTCAGGAAACCCAGGACGCAGTAACCAAAATTTCTGAAAATGGCGGAACTCCTCTTGTAGTTGCTGTTAATGAAAAAGTATGGGGCGTTATTGAACTTCAGGATATCATCAAAACAGGAATTCAGGAGCGTTTCCAGAGACTGAGAAAAATGGGTGTGAAAACCGTAATGGTAACCGGAGATAATCCTCTGACTGCCAAATTTATTGCAGAAAAAGCAGGAGTAGATGATTTTATTGCTGAAGCCAAGCCTGAAGATAAGATGAATTACATCAAAAAGGAACAGCAGGAAGGTAAGCTGGTAGCCATGATGGGGGACGGTACAAACGATGCTCCGGCATTGGCCCAAGCAGATGTAGGAGTAGCAATGAACAGCGGAACACAAGCAGCGAAAGAAGCCGGTAACATGGTAGACCTTGATAATGACCCGACAAAGCTGATCGAAATTGTGGAAATCGGGAAGCAGCTGCTGATGACAAGAGGAACCTTGACGACTTTCAGTATTGCAAACGACGTTGCAAAATATTTTGCCATTATTCCTGCGCTCTTTATCACTTTTATTCCTTCGCTTCAGAAGCTTAATATTATGAACCTTCACAGTCCGGAAACCGCCATATTATCGGCTGTTATCTTCAATGCGACCATCATTCCGTTCCTGATTCCGCTGGCGTTGAAAGGGGTGGCTTACAAACCAATCGGTGCAAGTGCATTATTGAGAAGAAACCTTTTGATCTACGGTCTGGGCGGAGTAATTGTTCCGTTCATTGGGATCAAAATCATTGATCTGGTAATCAGTTTATTCTATTAAAATTTAAAAAATGAAAAATCATATTGTTTCAGCATTGAGATTAACTCTTGTAATGTTGGTGGTTACAGGTATTTATCTGGCTGTTGTATACGGAGGTTCTAAAATACTTCCCAACAAAGGAAACGGAGAAATTGTGTATGATAAAGGGCAGAAGTTTTATGCCAATATCGGTCAGGAATTTAAATCTGAAAATTACTTTCATGGCCGACCTTCCTCAGTCAATTATAATGCTGCAGGAAGTGGAGGAAGCAACAAAGGTCCAAGCAATGAAGAATATCTGGAAACGGTACAGAAAAGAATTGACACTTTGAAAATGAACAATCCTGAAATGGGAGGTGTGAAAGTTCCTGTTGAGCTGGTTACTGCCAGTGGAAGCGGTCTGGATCCTGATATTTCTGAAGAAGGAGCTTTGTATCAGGCAAAGAGAATTGCAAAAGTGAGAAGCCTTTCTGAAGAGCAGATCAAAAATTTAATCAATAATCAAACTGAAAAGCCATTGTTAGGCCTTTTCGGGCCATCAAAAGTAAATGTTCTGAAGCTTAATATTGCTTTAGACCAATTAAAATAATAAATTTAATAATCAATCATGTCAAGGTTTTAAACCTTGACATGATTCACATACCTTACAATAAAAGTGAAAAAATATTTAGCTATAAGTGCACTATTAGGATTATTTTTAACAAAAGCACAGTCATCAGATTCATTGAAAACAGGGAATAAAGTTACATTTTCCGCCTATGCAGAATTGTTTTATACCTATGATTTTAATGAGCCGGGTAATCATATGCGTCAAAACTTTTTATACTCCTATAACAGGCATAATGAAATGAACCTCAATCTGGGATTGGTTAAAGCCAATTATCAGAGTGAAAATATCCGCGCCAATGTAGCTTTAATGGCCGGAACTTATGCCCAGGATAATATGGCTGCCGAACAAAATGCTTTGCGTTATGTAAATGAAGCGAATATCGGAATCAAAATTTCTAAAAATAAAAACCTGTGGATTGATGCAGGGATCATGCCCTCTCATATCGGCTGGGAAAGTGCTATAGGAAAGGATAATATCAACCTGACCAGAAGTTTTGCAGCAGAAAATTCTCCTTATTTTGAAACAGGTGCTAAAATTTCTTATACCTCAGATAACGGGAAATGGTTTTTAAGCGGATTAGTCCTGAATGGTTGGCAACGTATCGCTAAACCGGAAGGAAACCAAAGTATTTCTTTCGGACATCAGGTGACTTATAAACCCAATGATAAAATCACCCTGAACAGCAGCTCGTTCATCGGGAATGATAAAGCAAAGGATGATAAAAGAATGCGTTATTTCCATGATTTGTATGGAAGTTTCCAGCTGACAGAACAGTTTTCAGCGGTATTGGGATTTGATATCGGAGCAGAGCAGAAATCAAAAGGAAGCGAGCAGTATAACATCTGGTACAGCCCGAATGTTCTCATGAAATTCCAGTTTGACAACAAATGGGCACTGGCGGGAAGATTAGAATATTACAATGATAAAAACGGTGTGATTATCAGTACAGAAACTCCCAATGGATTTCAGACTTTCGGATATTCTCTCAATGTAGATTATGCGATCTTTAAAAATGTGGTTTTCCGTACAGAGGCAAGAGGTTTTACTGCGAAAGATGCCATTTTTGCAAAAAATGATGAATTTAAAAAAGGAAATTTCTTCATTACAACAAGCCTTGCAGCCTGGTTTTAGAAATCAGTTTAACCACGATTAAAGGTGTTTAAAGTAAAATTAAAAAGAATAAAATCAATGTCATCAGCAAAAGATTTTTTAGAACTTATCCAGAAATCCCGTAAAGGAAAATTCAAAATTTATATCGGGATGAGTGCAGGTGTAGGAAAGAGTTTCCGTATGCTTCAGGAGGCACATTCTCTTTTGCGAAATGGCATTGATGTAAAGGTTGGGTATATTGAAACCCATGGCCGTGAAGAAACCGAAGCTCTGGTAGAGGGGCTTCCTCAAATTGAAAGAAAATCAGTTTTTTATAAAGGAAAAAATCTTGAAGAAATGGATCTTCAGGCTATCATTAATGAACATCCTGAAGTCGTTTTGGTTGACGAGCTGGCTCATACCAATGTAGAAGGTTCTAAAAATAAAAAAAGATGGCAGGATGTACTGGAAATCCTGGATAATGGGATCAATGTCATCAGTGCCATGAATATCCAGCACATTGAAAGTCTGAATGAAGAGGTAAAGAAAATTACAGGAGTAGAAGTAGCAGAGAGGGTTCCGGATAAAATACTGGCACTCGCCGATGAAGTGGTAAATATTGACCTTACGGCTGATGAACTGCTGACCCGTTTAAAAGAAGGAAAGATTTACAAAAAGGAAAAAATTCAGACTGCTCTCAGTAATTTTTTCCAGAGTGGGCATATTCTCCAGCTTCGTGAGCTGGCTTTAAAAGAAGTAGCTACCCATGTTGAAAGGAAGGTAGAAACTGAGATTAAAACCGAAAATTTTAAACCCATAAAATTCCTTGCCTGTATCAGCAGTAATGAGAAGATTGCCAAAACAATTATCAGGAAAACAGCGAGATTAGCCAGTTACTATAACAGTCCATGGACTGTTTTGTACGTTCAGAAACCTTCTGAAAATCCGGAAAAAATTGCACTCGATAAACAGAGGTATTTAATTAATAATTTTAATTTAGCACAGGAATTAGGGGCAAAAGTAGTCCGGATCAAAGAAAGCAGTGTTCATAACGGAATTCTGGAATATGTGATTGCTCATAATATCACAACGGTCTGCATTGGGAAGCCCCATGCCAGTTTCTGGCAGCGGATGTTGGGGTACAGCTGGATCTATACTCTGATGAACAGATTGAATGAGAGACAGATAGATATTATTATTTTATCTTAAAAAATAATGAAACTTAAAACGAAACTTACCTTAGGCGTTGGCCTTTTATTTCTGCTGATTGTTCTGCTTTCAGTGATAGGTTCTGTATATATTAATAAATTAAAATCCGATACTGAAAAAATCCTTACTGCCAATTACAACAGTCTGGAGTTTTCCAAAAATATGCTTCTGGCACTGGATAATATCAGTACAGACAGTACCGTTGCGATAGCAGATTTTCAGAAAAATAATAAACTTCAGGAAAAAAATCTTACTGAGTTCGGAGAAAAAGAAGCCACTCAGAATCTGAATCTGCATTTCAACAGCTATCTGAAAGCTCCTGATATTCATAAAGAGAAACTCATCCGTGAAGATCTGGCCAAGATTATGTCTTTAAATATGAAAGGGATAGAACGAAAGAGTGATATCGCGATCATTACGGCAGAAAATGCCACTTTCTGGATTGTAAGTTTAGGAACGGTGTGCTTTCTGATTGCTTTTATTTTGCTTTTCAATTTACCACAAACGATTGCAGAGCCAATCAATCAGTTAACCTTCAGTATCAAACAAATTGCTGATAAAAATTATAGTGAAAGAGTTCATTTTAAAGGAAGTGAGGAATTCAACAGCCTGGCAGAATCATTCAACAGTATGGCGGAGAAACTTCAGGAGTATGAAAGCAGTACACTTTCCAAGCAACTGATGGATAAAAAACGGATCGAAACATTGGTTAATAATATGCATGATGCGGTGATTGGCCTGGATGAAAATCATTTTATCTACATGATCAATGATGAAGCTTTGAAGATTACGAACCTTCACAAGGAAGAAATTATTGGAAAAACTGCCCATGAAGTAGCCATCAACAATGATCTGATACGTGAACTGCTGAAAAATATAGACCATCCGGTAAAAGATCCTATCAAGATTGTCCGTGATAATAAAGAAAACTATTTTGAACAGGATGTTATCCCCATCAATATTGTTAAAACCGGCGAAAAGGAAAAAAAATATATTGGAAAGGTAATTTTGCTGAGAAATATTACCCCTTTTAAAGAATTGGATTTCGCTAAAACGAACTTCATTGCAACGATATCCCATGAACTGAAAACACCGATTTCTGCGATCAAAATGGGCGTACAGCTCCTGGGAAATCAGAAATTCGGAGAACTGAACGAACAACAGCAGGAATTGTTGAAAAGCATCAATGAAGATGGACAGCGTTTACTGGATATCACAGGTGAACTCCTTAATCTTTCCCAGGTAGAATCCGGAAATATCAGACTTACTGTGGAAAAATGCTCTCCTAAAGACATTGTACAGACCGCTGTAAAAAATGTTGAAAAGCTTGCCGAACAGAAAAATATCTCCATCAGTACAGAATATCTGCTGGAAGATAGTGATGCTGTGACAGCAGATTTTGATAAAACAGTCTGGGTGATGAATAACTTTCTAACCAATGCCGTAAAGCATTCTTTCCAGGATGAAAATATTAAGATCGTGGTAGAAAAACTGAATTCATTGATTCAGTTCAGTATTATTGATACCGGAAGTGGGATTGATGAAAAATACCACCGCCAGATCTTTGACCGCTATTTTCAGGTTCCCGGAGAACATCAGAATGGAACAGGCTTAGGTTTGGCCATTTCAAAAAACTTTATTGAGAAACAACACGGAGAAATAGGAGTGAAGAGTTCTCTGAATAATGGAAGTACTTTTTACTTCAGACTGCCGGTTTCATAAGGATTATTGTTATATCTTTGACTCAGAAAATATCTGATTTTCTTACTCAAAAATTGTAATTCTATTCTTTTAAATTCATGGATCCTTTTTTCTATTTGCCATTGGCAGGTATAGTATTTTTTATCATCTCAAGAGTTTTCTTTTATACCCAGAAAAATAAAATTATTGAAAAATATCAGCAGCCTGATGCGGTAGTTTTTAAAAATATCCATGGCACCATTGTTTCAGTAACTAAAGGAAATCTTAGCTATAGTAAAAAATTTCGATGGTGTAGTTTTGAAATTTTCATGAATCAGAATTCTATATTCTTGTTTCCTAAAGATTTTTACATTGTTCCCGGTAAGTGTATCAATCTGAGATTTGGATCAGATCGCAGAAATACAAGAAAGCCGGAAGTTCTGAGAGAGTTTCATATCCATGATAATTATGTGGAATTGATTCTTTATCCTGACTGGATGCCCAATACAAAACGTACCATTTCTTTGGAAGGATTAAACAAGGACGAAATTTTGCTATTTCGGAAAGCTTTGATTAAAGAAGCATAAATCTGATATTGTTGATCGTATTATTACAAAATAAATTACGCAGACAAGTGTTGAAATATCATGATGAGTCCGCTGGAAAATGAGCTAGAAGAAAGCCTTGGCTAAAATAGTCAAGGCTAAATATTTAAAATGTAAAACAATCTTTTATTTACTGTTTAGTAAAAATCAAATCTTTTGTTTCAGGTAGATAAATAGTTGTGTCTAAAGTGGAAGGACATTTACTTTCAGTTGTTGTAATATCATTTGGACGATATTCCCAAGAAAGTTGTGTAGTATTAACTTTTTTTAATATTATTTTACCCCATCCAACATGACAGTTGGTACCAGCAAAGTTAAATAATGCCTTAGTCCCATTCTCAGTAACCCATTGACTGTAAATTGTATGTAATAAATCATCCTGAAATACTTTATTTTTAGTATCTTGGAGAATTACCCCCAATGAATTTTTAACAGTGTAGCGTATGGTGAGAGCATCTATATAAATTTGTTTATCTCCAAAATCAAATAACTTATCATTTTCTTTAGAAATATAGAGAGTGATTTGATTTCCATTATATGAAGCTGAGTATGTGCCTGTAAAGGATTGAAGTTCATTATTTGTATCTTTTAAGTGTGATAAATTAGGAATATCATCTATTGACGTTAATAATGGTAAAATCTGCTGAGCTTTACAAGATATAATATTCAACATTGTTAGGATAAAAGCTATTTTATATACTATTTTCATTTTTTTATTTTTTAAAGGTTAATTTATGGACAAGGGGTTGCTGTAATTAAACCGTTATTATCTTTCGTTACATTATATATTGTCCCGTTAGGCTCTACACGTTGAAGGAGTACTTTGTTGTCAATTCCTATATTTGTCAATGTATCAAAAAACAATTTTTCTAATCCTTTTTCATTCAAATCGCCTGCGCTATTCCTGTAAGTATTTCCATTTAAATTGGTATTGGTTAGTTCATTTGCTTTTCTGAGGTATTTGCTCGTAATTTGAGCCATTTTCGCAGGTGAATATACAAAATTTCCTAATTCTGTACCTGTACCTGCAAAACGTATCACATAATGTATTTCTTTTTTTCCACCAGGGCAAGTATTACACCATTCCGCTGCTATCATTCCAAAATATGCATTTCCCACACCATCATTTACACTTTGTGCTGCTGCAAATCCAAATAAGGTATCAACAATATCAAAGGGTGACAACATGTGTATTCCCGATGCTGTATGATTGTGGTATCCTCCATAGCCGTCCGTTGTATCATTAAATACTACTTGATGAGCTGAGTTTACGTCTGCAGGAACAACTGTTCCATCTTTTTTCTCTTTAAAGCCTATTTCTCCTGTGTTCGTATTGCTGAGAGTTTGTTGTGCCTGTGCTTTTACATTGGTAATACCTTGTTGTACATTTGGTCTATTAAGCATTGTGCTGGTTTTCTCACAAGGTGTAGCCAAAAACTGATTATAAAAATCATCCCAGCTAAGACTTGCATTTTCAGTAAACATATCTACTGCATTATTCAAAATATCAGGTTTTGTACCAAAATAAGTTAAAAGTTTAGACACAGTATATTGGTCTTCGTACTGATAAAGATACAGATAAAACAGCTTGGTTCTTAAAGTTGAAGTAAAGCCATACGTATTAATATGAAAAATGTTACTAAACTGTTGATATTTTGCCAGCATCAAATCACTGTCATCAGAATAAGGAAGTGTTCCATACCCTCCTGTATTACCACCTGGTGAATCAGGGTTGGGATAAGAAGGGATTCCTGTATCTGTTCCACCTGCTCCCCCTGAACATGTATTTACAATTGAAATAATTCCTGGAGCTGATGCTGCCTCACTTCCTGTCATATTGCATGCTTCTCCGTACTGATGCTGGTCGCTGGAACCACAAACTCCTGTTTCCCAAGTGATAACATAACATCCAATAGCTTCTGTGGCTACCCTTTGAGAAAGACTAAGGTTGTTGATATCAAATATTTTTATTTTATTTTTCATGTCAATTTCCTCACCTAAGACAAAAAGGTCCTTTTCTAATGGGGTAATGTCATACTGAATTAATACTCCCGAAAAAGTACCATCGGAATTTTGTTTGAGTACAAGATTTTCTAGTCCAAAACTTTTAGATGCTCTCTTTACAGGAAATGTATAGGTTTTCTGAGTGCCGTTTTCTACAAGTATAACCTTGTCAGTTGAAATAGTAGCCCCATCCAAAATAGAATTGTTTTTTCCCAGTAGATTCTTGGACGAAAATAGTTCTGTTTGTAGTTGTTTGACCTTTTGAACGAGAGGTGTGTTGTTGCTGATTTCGTGAAATCTTAATACGGAAGCTCTAAGGTCTTGTTTTTGTCTTTCATTCTCCTGATACATATCTTCAGTTCTACACGAATGAAAGATGAGATTAAAGGCTGTCAATAATGACAACCACAAAATAAATTTGGTTTTCATTTGATTGTTTTATTTAAAGGTGGTAAAAATAACTTTTTTTATTAACTCTTTTATATTTTGTTTATCAATACAACAAAGATAAACTTGCATTGCGACAAATTATGTCGTTTTATAATTTTGAAAATTTTTTCCTTTTTCTGGAATTTATACTCATTGGAATTAAATGATTTTTGATGAGCTGAAGTGTTGTTATTGCTGTTAGAATAGTTTATAATTAAGAAGTAGGAATAGCTTGATATCATCCTATTCTTTATATTTACGATAAAAATAGAAATGAGAAAGACTTTAGGATTTATATTATTTTCAGTTGTACTGAGTATTCAGATCTCTGCTCAAACCTTCACTTTAGAACAGTTTAAAGGTTTCAATAAACTTAGCATGGATGAGTTTAAAAAGGAAATGAAACAGCAAAAGTTCAAGTTTTATGACAGAACTGAAGGGCTTGGTTTCGCTTTAACCGAATATGAAGCCCCCGATTATACCTCAAAAATTGGGAAATTTGAATATGCTGAAGAAAAGTCAGAAGACAGAATTGAATTTGAGTTTAAAACAAAGAAAGAATATGATCAGTACCTTACACTGATTTTAGCCGACGGATATAAACCAACTGAGAGAGGAAAAATCATTACCAAAGAACCATATGTAGATTATTACAAGGATAAAGAACATATCAGGCTGATTCTGCCAAAGACAGGAGAAAGTTCTCCCTATACTATTATTGTTTTTAAGTAAAATATGAATTTTGACAGATTCGAAAAACATAAAAAGGCTGCGAATAATTTTCGCAGCCCTTTTTTATAACATTTACAAGTCTACTCTTTAATAAACTTCTGTACAATTACAGTATCTTTCGTGAAAGCTTTTAGAATATAGTTTCCTTTAGTAAGTTCAGAAACAGGGATTGAGTTTCCTGTTACACTTAATGAGCTGATAATTCTTCCAGCTGTATCATAGATTTCAGCTTTTACAATTTCATTTTTAGATTGAATATTTAAAATATCCCTTACAGGGTTAGGATAAATCGAAATACTAGTGTTTTCCTTATGGGTTTCTGCTGTTGCCAATACATTTTGAACACTTGTTGTATAAGTATTGGTAACAATCGGGCTGTTGTAATCAAAATAGATTTTAGCTGTATTGCTGAAGCTGTTCCCAATATTTAAGGTAGATTTTGTTTTAATCTTAAATGAAATATATCCGTCATTATTGGCATCATCAAAAGGCAGTTGGATGTTTTCAAAGATGAATTCTACGGTATTCGGATTGGTAATTCTTGTAACAAAATTATGACTTCCGTTTAACGCTACCAGGGAAGAAATATCAAATTTAGTAATGTCGATTTCATCTTTCACCACAATATTCTTTGCATTGGCTGTTCCTGTATTTTCAAATCGGATCAGGTAATGCACATAATCTCCCACCTGAATTTGGGTGATAGAAGTTCCTTCCAGACAGGTTTTATCATTGGGATCAAAAGAGTTAACAACCGTTTGGTTTAAAGTAAAGCTATTGTCAGCAGGTGTTTCATCAGTTGCACCATTGATCTGTGCCGTGTAATGTAGAATATCGTCACCATGTAAAGGTGGAGTTTGTGTTGGGGTATTTAGTTTTAAAACTACCGTGATCTCTTTCAACTCTGAAGGAAGAAGATTGGTGAAATTCCATGTTAAAATGCCTGTAGACTGTGTATTGGGAGAAACTGTTGCATTCAGGAAATTCATAAGGTTATCATCGAAATTGAAAACAATATTTCCTGATTGGGTAACTGTTCCTTTGTTTTTGTAAACAATTTTATATTTTGTGTCAAATCCCGGAATAGCAGCTGTAACAGGGATGATTAAGACTTCAAGATCATTGTGCGTTCCGTTGCCCATTAAACAGAAATTTTGAGTCAATGGGCTTATTTGTGCCGGAAAGTTTACTGTCAAAGTACTTGGAGATATCGTCCAATAGGTCGGGTTCTCTAAAATCGGGGTAATCGTATGAGTTCCTGCCTGTAAAGGAATAGAATAATTTCCTGACGAATCAGCGATCATGTTTCCGGAAGCAGAGCCGCTCGTAATCGAAAATTTTTGAAAAGATTTGTTAACATCATTGGGATCACAGCCATTGTTGTTAATATCATATTTTGTAGTACCATTAACTTTATAATAAGTACCACCCGGTGTGAATGAGCAATAAGAATTTAAGTTTATAGTATTGAGAAAGTTTGAAGATAGATAATTACTGATCGGTGCTAAATCATCATTGTCACAACAGATATATTTAAGATTAGGATTGTTATTATTAATATGAAACCAAGATGTGACGTTCAATACATTTCCTCCGCTTTTCAGGTTAATATTTTTCAGAAGTGCATTGTCATAGATCGTTATATTTTCCAATAAAGGATTCATACTTAAATCCAGTGTTGTAAGACTATTATTTAAAGTACTAAACTGTCTTAAAGCCGGGAAAATAGAAAGATCTATAGCTGTTAAACCTGTAGACTGTAACCCGAGAGATTCTATGTTCGTTGTACCGACCAGAGATAAGGTGGAAATCGGACTTTGTGAAAGATATACCGTATCTAAATTTTGTAAATTATGTAACTGAAGTGTTGTTAAAGCATTGCAGCTATAAATTCCCAGATTATTCAAATTCGTACAACCGGTCAAATTTATATTATTGGTTGAAGAGCTGTTTCTGATTTGAAGCCATTCCAGATTACTCATATTACTAAAATCTAATGATTGAACATTAGTTTTATTGATCTCCAAAGATTTCAAATTAGGACAAAGACTTACATTAATGGCATTGATAGGCTGAGCAGAATTCAAATTGTTAATGAGCAGACTTTTTAATGAATTGCTCTGCAGGTTGTAGCCCGTAATATTATTATGCTCGGAAGACATCGTTGCTAAAGATGTACAACCTGCAATATTCAGAGAAGTTAATTGTGAATTATAGTTAATTGCTAAAGCAATGAGATTAGTCATCGTACTTACGTCAACCGCAGATACAGAAGTCCCGAATAGATACAGATCTGTTAAATTAGTAAAGCTTTTAATCCCTTCGATAGACTGAATATATACTCTGTTTCCATAATAAAGATCAGACAGCTTTACAATATTATTAGCTTCACTTTGCTGTATAATACCGTCATTATTGGTATCAACGGGAATACTGCTTCCATACTGATCTTTTGCATAGCCATTGCTGTAATCAGCCGTTAATAAAAAGTTTTTGAAAGCCGGATCAGGGATATTCACATTTTGTGCCTGAAACATCGCAAAAATCATCATAGAAATGATGAGGTAGATTTTTTTCATGTATTATTAGTTAATGGTTATTTGTGGTGATTTGAAAACAAAAATAAACCATTAAGAGGAATATCTTAATGGTTTAGTAAATAATTATTAAAAATAATTGTTATTTCTCAATCAGATCTAGAAACTGCTGCTCATCCAAAATCGTAATTGTTCCGATATCCTGAGCTTTTTTCAGCTTGCTTCCGGCTTTTTCACCTACTACAAGATAGTTGAGGTTCTTGGATACAGCAGAAATATTTTTTCCACCGTGCTTTTCTACCATTTCCTCAGCAGATTCTCTGGTGAATAATGATAGTTTTCCGGTGAAAAGGAAAGTTTTTCCTTCCAGAACATTGGATAGTACTTCATTCGTGTTTTCTCCTTTTACAAGCTGCACACCATAAGATTTTAAACGCTCGATCATCAGTATATTTTCAGAATTCTGGAAGAACTCAACAATGCTTACTGCAATCTTGCCCCCGATATCTTCTACCTGGCAAAGCTCTTCAGCCGTTGCATTTTTTAATTCTTCAATGGTTGGAAAGTTCTTTACCAGTTTTTTAGCAACCGTTTCCCCCACATGCTTGATCCCGATTCCGTAAAGTACTTTCTCAAAAGGAATTTCTTTGGATTTCTCAATTCCCGTAATAATATTCTGAGCAGATTTCTCAGCCATTCTTTCCAACGGAAGAAGCTGTTCTTTCGTTAAAACATAGAAGTCTGCAGGGTTTTCGATCAGTTTTTCTCTGTAAAGCTGTTCTATAGTTTCACTTCCAAGGTTGTCAATATTCAATGCTTTTCTGGAAACATAGTGAATCATTCTTCCCACTACCTGTGGCGGACAGTGAAGTTCATTCGGACAGAAATGAATAGCCTGGTCTTCAATCTTTACCAGCTCAGTACCACATTCAGGACAATGTTTGATGTATTCTATTTCCTTGCTTTCTTCCGTTCTTTTATTAGTATTTACGCCTACAATTTTCGGAATAATTTCTCCCCCTTTTTCCACATACACAAAGTCGTTTTCATGAAGATCCAGTTTCTTGATGATATCCTCATTATGGAGAGAGGCTCTTTTTACGATCGTTCCGGCCAGTAAAACAGGCTTAAGGTTGGCAACAGGAGTAATAGCACCCGTTCTTCCCACCTGATAAGATACACTTTGAAGCTCTGTTTCTACCTTTTCTGCTTTAAATTTATAAGCCATTGCCCAACGGGGAGATTTGGCAGTATAACCAAGCTGTCTTTGCTGTTGTAATGAATTAACCTTCAATACAATCCCGTCAATTTCAAAAGGCAGATTATGGCGTTCAGTATCCCAGAATGTAATAAATTCCTGTACCTCAGCCATCGTTTTACATAATTTTGCCTGCTGAGAAGTTTTGAATCCCCAGCTTTGAGCCTTTTGAAGCAGCTCCCAATGGGTTTCTGCCGGAATATCTTCAGAGATAAACTGATACAGTACTGAAGAAAGTCCACGCTTTCTTACCTCAGCACTGTCCTGCATTTTCAGGCTTCCACTGGCGGTATTTCTAGGATTCATGAAAGGATCAAGACCTTCCTCTTCGCGCAGTACATTAAGTTTATCAAAGTTTTTTCTGGTCAGATAAATTTCTCCGCGCATAAAAAACTGAGCAGGGAAATCACCTTTTAAAGTCAGAGGAATATCCGAAATAGTACGTACATTTGGAGTAATTTCGTCTCCCTGGAAACCATCTCCACGGGTAACAGCCTGTGACAGTTTTCCGTTTTCATAAAGAATAGAAATGGAAGCACCGTCATATTTCAGCTCGGCTACAAATTCTACAGGGTCTTCAATGGTTTTGATAATTCTCTTTTCCCAGTCTTCAAGATCATCAAAATCATAAGAATTATCCAGAGAGTACATTCTGAATTTATGCTGAATGGTAGGGAAAACCTTAGTGACACCACCACCTACACGTACCGTAGGCGAGTTCTCATCATAAAATTCCGGATACTTGGCCTCCAGATCCTGAAGTTCCTGCAGAAGCATGTCGAATTCAAAATCTGTAATGGTGGGAGTATCCAGTTGATAATAGTTGTCGTTATGCTGGTGAAGCTCTTTGCGGAGCTGTTCTATCTTTTGTTGAATGTTTTCAGACATTGCTTTTCTATCTTTTGAGCAAAAATAACCAAAGTAATTGCATTTAAAAAATAACAGAATAAAATAGTACAGGAAAATTAAAAATATGTAACATGCTTTAATAGGTTGATTGTGTTGTAAATAAAACACTTGTTTAAAGTAATTTAACATAACGTTCTGATTTAATTAAAAAAATGTTAAAGCTTTCTTAAACACCCAGCCTTTAAAGTCAAAATACCTTTGCACATCTGATTGAAAGAAACCTCAACGTGATCTATTAACATGAAAATCAAAGAGGTTTCCTGATGAACATCAAAAAATTAATCATAAAGATCTTCGGAAGAAATGAAAAAAGTAAAGATTGTACTGGGATTATTGTTTTTAGGGCTTGGGACAATGGCGTATGCACAGACCACACAGGCTTCTATTGTAGGGAAAGTTACCGGACCGGGAAGTACGGCTCAGGAAAAAGTGAAAGTAACGATTGTGAATGAGTCTACAGGATTCAAAACGGAAACGGAAACAAACTCAAAAGGGGAGTATATTTTTAAGGAAATTCCTCTTGGAGGCCCTTATACAGTTATTGTAAACGATGATAAAAAAGAAGGTTACAATGTGAACTTTGGAGATCAGGTTACTGTAAATATGGATCTTGGCAGCGAGAAACAAATTGAAGAAGTAAAGATTACGGGAAATCTTAAAAACAAGATCGGAAACCTTGGAGCTGCTACAGCAATTTCTGCTAAAAATATCAGTATACTTCCGGTAAACGGACGAAACTTTGCGAATCTTGCCGAATTATCACCATTAAGCGGAAAAGGCGGAAACCTTTCCGGACAGCTTGGATCTTCTACAAACTTTACTATTGATGGAATGACAGCCAAAAACCCTACTTCTGCAGGAGCTACTACCAGCCGAAGTGGTGCACCATTCTCCATCTCCATTGAAGCGGTACGTGAATTCAAAATTACGACCAACCAATATGATGTGACATTGGGAAGAAGCGGAGGAGGAACCGTAAGTGCCGTTACCAAATCAGGAACCAATAAATTTTCAGGAAGTGCCTGGGAATATTTAAGAACCAACTGGCTTTCCAGTCCGTATGATATCAGAGGAAACAAAAGAGATAATGATTTCTCTACTTCTCAGTTCGGGTTTTCATTGGGAGGTCCCATCATTAAAAATAAATTACATTTCTTCGTAGCCTGGGATCACCAGCTGGATTCAAGACCTTTGATCATTGCCGATATCAAATCTCCTGATGATGAGAAGAGGTTCAATACAACAACTCAGACGCTAAATCAGTTTGTGGATATTGCAAGAGCAAAATATGGAGTGGGAAGCGGTCCTCAGTTTGGAAGTTTTGACAAAGTAAGAAACTCAGATGCAGGATTTTTACGTTTAGACTGGCAGATCAATGAGAAGCACTTATTAACATTAAGAAATAACTTCACCTATGACCTTAATAAAAACGGGTTGGCTGATAATACCAATATCAATTTCTTTGAATCTTACGGAAACGACAAAAATCTTGATAACAGCTTATTGTTAACCTTAAGATCAAATCTGAAACCTAATTTAACCAATGAATTAAAGGCTCAGTATCTTTATACTTTCCAGGACAGTTACCAGAACAATCAGCTGGGGAAACCTGTTCCAAGAGCGATTGTTGAAGGAGTAGCTTCAAGTGCCGGATCTACCAATATTCAGATCGGAGGACACCGTTTTGCTCAGGAAAGCTTTAGAAATAATGTATTCCAGATTGTAGATAACTTGTACTATAATACAGATAAGGTAAAATATACTTTCGGAGCTGATTTGATGTATACAACTGCAAAATCGGTCTACGGAAGTGAAGTAAACGGAAGATTCCACTTCCAGGGAATGGGTAACTTTGATGCGATGACCCCTTACAGATTCTATAGAGAAGTTCCTTTGATGGAAGATCCTTCTGTAAGATCAAATATCTGGAATCTCGGTGTCTATGGACAGTTTCAGACGAAAGTGGCAAAAGGTCTTGACTTAATGGCTGGTTTGAGATTAGACTATGGAGGGTATCCTAAAGCAGAATTCAACCAGAAACTGTTTGATGAGATGGGAATCAGAACTGATAATCAGATCAAATCATTTGTGATTCAGCCAAGGTTTCAGTTTGACTGGAATATCAATGAAGGAAATAAAGACTTCCTGAAGTTCGGTGCCGGAATTTTCTCTTCCGATATCAACAATTATATGATCATCAACAACCTTGTATTCGATGGAAAACATTTGGCTACAGTGGATGTAACGGCTAAAGATGTTCCGTTCCCGGATTTTAACAGTTATAGAGATGATTACAATTCGGTTCCTTCACTTTCTCAGAAGCAGATTCCAACCATCAATTATACAGGGAAAGATGCAAAAATTCCAATCGTTTATAAAGCAAATATCTCTTATACTCACTTCTTCAATGAAAGATTCAGAGCAGGAATTGCAGGATACATGGCTTTAGGTAGAAACAACTACTATTATTACGACAGAAACATGGTGGCAAATCCTTTCTTTACATTGGCTAATGAAGGCGGAAGAGGTGTATTCATTCCTACAGGTGCCATTACGAATAATGCCAATAACAGTGTAAGTTTCGACTGGAAACAGGGAAGAATCAATAATAATTTCGGAAGAGTATTGGAATTGGTGAGTGACGGTAAAGTAAACCAGTTCTCATTCGTCATAGATACAAGTTATCGTTATTGGAAAGACGGAGAAATCACAGCGAGTTATACATGGTCTGATATCAAAGACAATACCTCTTACAACGGAAACGTAGCGAACTCAGCGACATTGTCCACCATGATTCAAAGTGATCCGAGAGATTTAAGAATGACCTATTCTGATAACCAGTTCCGTAATAAAGTGGTTATTTATGGTAACTCTCCAACCATTGCAGGATTTACCCTAGGAATCAGATACTCAGGAATTGGAGGAACCCGTTTTTCTGCAACAACAGGAGGAAATATCAATGGTGACTTCGTAGATTCCAATGACCTTGCTTTCATCTTCCCGAATCTTACCAAATCTATTCTGGATGATCCACAGGTAGGGCAGGCTCTGAAAGATTACATCAACGAGTATAATGGTAAAATTGCAGAACGTAATGGAGGTAAAAATGGCTTCTATGGCGTTTGGGATGTACGTGTAGCGAAGAAAATTAAATTTGATAAAGTAGGAGCTTTTGAACTTTCTGTTGATATCTTCAATGTGGCGAACCTGCTTAATAAAGAATGGGGTGTAAACAACTCGTATGGAAATACCTCTCTGTATAAAGTAACCAGGTTTAATAAGGAGACCATGCAGTATGAGTATACCAAAAACGTAAGTGGAGGAGGTTTGGTTCCAATGTCTGGAAATCCATACCAGATTCAGATTGGGGCGAAATATTCCTTCTAACAATTATCTTGTGTAACCATTGAAGACATAAAAGAAAATGAGGCAGCTGTTGTAAATCTTACTTAGCTGTAGTCTATAAATCTTTTATGTCTTTGTGGTTTTTATTTATTAATAACTACCTTTATCAGGAAGTTTCACAACTTTATTTTTAATAATTTAAATTATATTATGAAAAATTTTATCTTAGGGTTAGCAGTTTTAAGTACAGTTATGATGAAAGCACAAACCCAGATTATTGCCCATAGAGGATATTTCCAGGCTCAGCCTCCTACAACGGAGAATTCACTTCAATCATTAGAGAATGCCCAGAAATTAAAAATATATGGGTCTGAATTTGATGTAAGGATGACAAAAGATGGTGTATTGGTCATCAACCATGATGAGCACCACGGTAAAATGGAAATTTCAGAAATGAACTTCAAAGAATTGGAAGCATTGAAATTATCCAACGGAGAAAACTTTCCTACGTTAAAAGATTATTTAAAGCAAGGAAAAAAAGACAAATCTCTGAAGCTTATTGTTGAGATCAAACCAGCCAAGACTCCTGAAATTGAAAATGAGATTACTCAAAAAACAATCAAAATGATCAAAGATATGAAGCTGGAATCTCAGAGTGAGTTTATTTCATTCAGCCTTAATATCTGTAAAGAGATCAAAAAATTAGCTCCATCATTTAAAGTTCAGTACCTGAACGGAGAACTGTCTCCTGAGCAGATCAAAAAAGAAGGACTGGATGGGATGGATTACCACTACAGCGTTTTCCAGAAAAACCCTACATGGATTGCTGAAGCAAAAGGATTAGGATTAATCACAAATGCCTGGACAGTAAACGATGTTGCTGTTTATGATGAATTAAAAAAACAGGGAATCGGATTCGTAACCACCAATATTCCTGATCAGTTAAAGAATAAATAACCGTTGGAAATTTCTCACAAAGAGTACAACTGAAGGATGAAACATTCCCCTCCTCCGGAGGGGTGGCAAAAATTCAAAGAATTTTTGACGGGGTGGTTTACAAAACTTTCTCAACCACTCACCAATAATTAACAATTTACACAGTCTGCCTCTTTTAAGGGGCAGGCTGTTTCTTTTTACAGCCTAAGCTCTTCTTTTTAGTGATTGTAAAAGAAGGAGTATCACTAAGATGATGTTTATTTATTGTAAATCAGTTGATTGTGTTTGTTTTGTATTATTATCTCAAGGAAAGACAATAAAGATACATAAATACCGCTGCAGACAGGTATTAAAAATAATTAATTGATTAATTTATTGATAATTAGTTATTTGTGTAATGTTATTAAGGTTGGATTAATATATGGTTTAATTATTTTTTAAGAAACGTTAAAATTGTGTTAAGATCATCCTTGTAATGTCGTTTTAATTTTGCGCAAACAAAAAGAAATGCGTAAAGAGACACAAAAACTGCTGGTTTTGTCGCTGTTAGGATGTATCAGTGTCAACCTGGCAGCTCAGCAGAAAGTAAAAAAAGATACCGTTAAAGGTCTTGATGAGGTAGTGGTTACTGCTTTGGGGATTAAAAGGCATGACAGAGCTTTGGGATATGTTGCGGAAAAAGTAGATGCCAAAACATTTGAAGAAACCCAGAACAACAACTGGGCACAATCCATGGAAGGAAAAGTGGCGGGTCTTAAAATTCAGACTGCAGGTGCAGGACCGCTTGGGACTTCCAGAATTACGTTGAGAGGTGAAAAATCCATTATGATGGATCATAACTACGCGCTGATCGTTGTGGATGGTGTTCCATTGGGAAATTCTACTACAGGTTCCGGTACTGCAGCCTATGGAGCAGGTTCCGGAGGAGATGTTCCAATTGATCTTGGAAATGGACTGAACAGCATCAATCCCGATGATATTGAATCTGTAACGGTTTTAAAAGGTGCTTCTGCTGCCGCATTATACGGATCACGTGCTGCCAACGGAGCATTAATGATTACCACAAAATCCGGAAAAACAAAAAACGGAAAACTGAGAGTAGCCTTCAATTCTTCCTCCAGCTTTGATTCCGTATTAAAGTGGCCGGACTGGCAGTATGAATACGGGCAGGGAACTCTCGCAACCAATACAGCAGGAAATTTTTACTACTCTTATGGTCTTTCCCCGGATGGCCCAAGTACGGGTGGTACAAGTAGTGCTTTCGGACCTAAATTTGCCGGACAGTATTACTTCCAATACGATCCTAATGTAATGGGACAAAGTAAGGAAAGACAATTGTGGAGACCTTACGAAAATAATATCAAAGGTTTCTGGAGAACAGGTTCTACCTATTCCAACAGTATTTCCGTAGAAAGCTCCAACGAGAAAACAAGCTTCAGATCTTCACTTACCTATCTTAATAACGAGTGGATGATGCCGAATACAGGCTTTGACAGATTCAATTTTGCGTTGTCATTTGCCCATCAGCTTACCCAAAAATTAAAAATTTCTACAAAATTTGCTTATAACACTACTTCCAGTGATAACCTTCCTGCGACGGGATACAACAACCAGTCGATTTCTTATTTCATGATCTTCCAAAATCCCAATGTGGATCTGGAATGGTACAAACCGATCTGGAAGCCGGGTCAGGAACAGGTTGATCAAATCCATCCTTTCAGCTCCTTTATTGACAATCCTTATATGATCGCTTACGAAATGTTGAATGGGGTCAGAAAAAAGACCATTACAGGAAACATTACAGCAGATTATCAATTTAATAAAAATTTCAGTTTAATGCTGAGGTCAGGTATTGAAATTCTGAATGAAAAAAGAACAACCAAAAGACCATGGAGTTCTGCAAATTACCTGAAAGGGTTCTATAGAGAACAGTTTATCAAAAATCAGGAATATAACAATGACGTTTTATTCTCTTACAAAGGAGATTGGAATAAATTCAGTATTTCTGCCTCAGCAGGAGGAAGTATCCGTTATAATGAATACCTGATGACCGATTATCAGGCGATAGGATTGAAAACGGCCGGAGAATACAGCCTTACCAATGCACTTTCTATTCCGGTTAAATATCCGACACCAAGAGACAAACATGTAGACAGTGTTTATGGATTATTAACGCTGGGATATGACAATAAAATATTTGTGGACGTTACCGGAAGAAATGACTGGAGTTCTACGCTTCCAAAACAAAACAGATCTTTCTTTTATCCTTCAGTAAGTACCAGTTTCATTCTTTCAGACATTTTTAATCTGAAAAGTAATAACCTGAACTTATGGAAGCTAAGAGCTTCATGGGCGAAAGTAGGAATAGACAGTGATCCTTATCTTTTGGATAACTACTATACAGCAAGTAATATCACCGGAAGTGTAATAGCGCCTACAACTTTTAATAATCCTTCCCTTAAACCTGAAAAAAATACCAATATAGAAGCCGGTATGGATTTCAGCCTTTTCAAAAACAGATTGAACCTTAATCTTACCGCTTACCAGAATTTCAGTGAAAACCAGATTGTCCCGGTATCATTACCCACTGAAACCGGATATTCCAAAAGGATAATCAATGCCGGAAAAATCCGAAACAGAGGTCTTGAACTTTCAGCCGATATCTTAGCGGTAAAAAGCAAAGACTTCTCCTGGAAAGTAGGGGGAAACTGGTCTACCAACGAAAACAGAGTGATGACGTTACCTGAAGGATTTGATGGAATTGTTTCCAATGTGGGAGATGTGGTCTTCTATAAAATGGAAGTAGGAGGTTCGCTGGGAGATATGTATGGATTTAAACTATTAAGAACTCCGGACGGAAAAGTAATTTATGGAGATAATGGACTTCCCGCCAGACCTGCAGATATTGAAAAAGTAGGAAATGCCTTCCCGAAATGGAGAGCAGGTCTTCAGAATGATTTCAGAATTAAAAACTTTACCATCAGTTTCTCATTTGACGGACAATATGGTGGTATCGCTTATTCACAGTCACATCACAAAATGTCCGAGCAAGGTAAGCTGAAATCTACCCTTCCCGGAAGAGATAATCCTGGCGGTATGATTGTAGGCGACGGTGTTGTTCAGAACCCTGACGGATCTTTCACTCCGAATACAAAAGGAGTACTGGTATCTTCCTATTATGGAGATTACTATAGAAGAGCCAATGTGGAAACCAACAGCTTCAGTACAGATTTTATTAAGCTGAGAGATGCCAGAATTGCCTATTCTTTCCCGAAAGAAACCATAAAATCTATAGGTCTGGATGATCTTACGATTGCCATTTTCGGAAAGAACCTGTGGATGTGGACAAAGTTCCCACTTTTTGATCCTGAAGTCGCTACACTGGATAATGCAACCATTACTCCGGGAGTAGAGATGGGACAGCTTCCAACCGCAAGAACCGTTGGGTTTCAGTTAAATCTTAAATTCTAAAATCTTTAAAAATGAAAAAAATAATCATACATCTGACATTGGTAGCTTCTGTTTTCATGCTTCAGTCCTGTGACAGAACCTTCGAGGAAATGAATACGGATACCAGCAAGGTTAAAGATCCGTCAGTAGGAAGTCTTCTTGCTCCTATCCAGTATGAAATGGGAAGCTATGGCTATAACAGAGCCGATGATTTTACTTTTGATATCATGCAGATCGCTTTAGACTTTCCCAATGAAGGAAATTCCTACAGCAGATATTATATGGACGAAAAAAGTGGAAACGGATACTGGAATACTTCTTACAGATGGCTTAAGCAGGTAAGTGACCTGAAAAAATATGCAGCCAAAGAACAGAATAATAATTACCTGGCTATTTCAATGGTTCTGAATGCGTGGATTGCCTCCAATCTTACTGATGCTTTCGGTGATATACCTTTATCTGAAGCAGTGAGAGTTGAAGAAAATATTTTGAAACCAAAATATGATAAGCAGAAAGAGGTTTACATCCAACTGTTAAACGATCTGAAAACAGCCAATTCACTATTCAATACCAATCAGGCATTAGCGGAAACAGATTTGTTTTATAATGCCAATACCAACAGCCAGATTGGTATCTTAGGATGGAAAAAATTCTGTAACTCCTTATCATTAAGATTACTGACCAGAATTCTAAGCAGAAACGGAGAAGTGAATGTGTATGAAAGAATTCAGGAAATTGTCAATAATCCTGCTCAATACCCTATTTTCCAGAATAATACAGACAGTGCTGTACTGCCACTTTCGGGAATATCCCCATACTTACCACCAATTGCCCGCCCTCAGGATTTTACCGCTTACAGGGCAGCAGGCGAGTTTTTTGTAAATGCAATGAAAGATAATAACGACCCAAGGCTGAGCATGTTTTTTACGAAAGCGAAGGCCACATCGGGAGAAGATCTTGGTTATAAAGGAGCTCCATCGGGATATGCTTTGGGAACCGCTTTCAACTATCAGCCTTCTAACCTTAACCAAAATCTTGCAAAAGCACCTTTAAAAATTTTAATCATGACCTATTCTGAAGTTCAGTTTATTCTGGCAGAATTGGTGAACAAAGGAATCATCGCAGGAAACCAGCAGACCTACTACGAAACCGGAGTAAAGTCAATTATTGAACAATGGGGAGCAACAGTTCCTGCCAATTATTTCAGTAATACCAAAGTGGCTTATGACGGCTCTCTGGAAAAAATTATGCTTCAGAAATACATTTCCCTGTTTTTTGTAGACCATCAGCAATGGTATGAATACAGACGTACAAAACTGCCTGTGCTTCCTAATAACGGAGGTCTTCAGAACGGAGGGCAGATGCCTGTGAGATTCATGTATCCTACCGCTACAAAAGTGATGAATACGGATAATTATAATGCCGCTGTACAATCCATGGGAGGAGACAATATCAATGTCAAAATGTGGTGGAATAAATAATTTGAGATTTAAAGATTAAAATAATTTAAAAATTAAAATATCATGAGTATCAATATAAAATTTTTAATGCCTTGTGTATTGGGTTCAGCAATGGCGTTTTCACAAGCTTCTGTTTCCGGATATGTATACGAAGACAGCAATAAAAATCAAAAGAAAGAAAACCGCGAAAAAGGAATTGAAGGTGTAGCCGTTTCCAATGGTGTTCAGGTAGTTCTTACGGATAAAAATGGACGATACAGCCTGCCGGTTCAGGAAGATCAGACTATTTTTGTGATCAAACCTTCAGGATATCAGACCGCTTTGAATGCAAATAATCTACCTCAGTTTTATTACCATCATAAACCCAAAGGTTCTCCGGCGGATTTCAAATACAAAGGCGTTGCTCCTACAGGAGATCTTCCCAAAGAATTGAACTTTCCGCTTTATAAACAAAATGAAAACAAAAATTTTGATATTCTTGTTTTCGGTGATCCACAGCCTTACACAGAAAAAGAACTGGATTACTTCAAAAGAGGAATCGTAAATGAAGTGAAGAACACCAAGAAAAATGCTGTGTTGGGAATCAGTCTGGGAGATCTGGTAGGAGACAATCTAAGCCTTCAGAAACCTTATGCAGATGTGATGAAAGAAGTGGGACTGCCTTGGTACAATGTAATGGGAAATCATGATATGAACTATGATGCGAAGGAAGATAACCTTTCCGATGAAACATTTGAGTCGAATTTTGGTCCTGCCAATTACTCTTTCAACTATGGTAATGTACATTTCATCATTCTGGATGATATTCTTTATCCGGATCCGAGAGATGGAAAAGGATATTGGGGAGGATTCCGTGAAGATCAGCTCCAGTTTATTGAAAACGATCTGAAACTGGTTGATAAAAGTAAACTGATCGTTATTTCTTTCCATATTCCGTTGGAGCATAAAAATGAAGACAGCTTCAGAAATGCGGACCGTCAGAAATTATTTGATTTCTTACATCCTTTCCAGAATGTATTGCTTTTGTCAGCACATACTCATATCCAACAACAGATTTTCTATGGCAAAAAAGCAGGCTGGAACGGTATTAAAGAATTACACGAATATAACGTAGGAACTACTTGTGGCGATTGGTATTCAGGAACACCGGATGATGCCGGACTTCCTACTTCAACGATGAGAGACGGAACAGCCAAAGGATATTCATTCATCAGCTTTACAGACAATCAATATAAAGTTAAATACAAAACAGCCGGAAAACCGGAAGACTATCAAATTAAATTATATATTCCAAAAGTGATTCCTTCTTCAAGAACATCAGCAAAAATATTGGCTAATTTCTTTATGGGAAGCAAAAAAGACAAAGTAGAATACAGAATCGATGGCGGTAAATGGGAAGAAATGGAATATGATGAAACCATAGACCCGAATTTTGCCCTTTCTGTTTTCAAATGGGATTCTACGGAGAACATTCTTCCGGGAAGAAGACCTTCCAATCCTGAAATGTCAAAGCATATCTGGGAAGTAGACTTTCCTAAAAAATTATCATTAGGAAAGCACAAAGTTGAGGTGAAAGCTGTAGACATGTACGGAAATGAATTCTCATCTTCAGAAGAGTTTGAAGTGCAGAATTCAATTCAGATTCCTTAAGCTTTTTATTTTTTTTACTATACCTTTTTTAGATTTTGAAGCCGATCCAACAGATCGGCTTCTATTTTTGCTGAAGTTCTTGGAAACCACAAAAGCCACAAAAGGTTATTAATGGTTAGAATAATTTAAAAGTGTAATGATCCTGCATAAAAGTTTATATAAAATGAAATCTACGATTTTCATAAAACTTAAGTGTACTTCTTATACTTAAAGCTAATAGCTTAAAAAACTTAAGTGTCTAAAAACTTTTGTGACTTTTGTGGTTTAAGAAAATATAAGTTTTAATTGCCCTTCCCAATCATTAAAAAACTATTAAATCCGTGTTTTCACCATTTCATAAAAATGTTCTTTCGTAACTTTGTATAAAGAAAAGTATTACTACTATGAATATAAACGGAAAAAATGCCATCGTAACAGGTGGTGGAAGAGGATTAGGAAAAGCTGTAGCATTAGCTTTGGCCAATGAAGGAGTAAACGTTGCCATTACAGGAAGAAATGAGGAAAACCTAAAAATGACGGTTGAAGAAATCAAAAAACTGGGCGTAAACTCAGCATACGCAGTTTTTTCTGTAGACAATGAAATTCAGGTAAAAGCGGGAATAGAATCTTTAGCAGAACAATTGGGAGGTATTGATATCCTGATCAACAATGCCGGAATCGGAGACTTCGGAAGTATCGAAGAAATGCCTTCTGAAACATGGGAGCAGGTGATTAAAACGAATCTGTTTGGGGTATATTATGCAGCCAAAGCAGTTCATCCATTTATGAAAGCTAAAGGGGAAGGTGATATTGTAAACGTAGCTTCCACAGCAGGTCTTAAAGGAGGTCCGAATATGTCAGCATACGCCGCTTCAAAAGCAGCTGTAGTATCTCTTTCTCAATCTATGATGGCAGAATGGAGAAAACAAAATATCCGTGTGATCACTTTGACTCCAAGTACCATTGCTTCAGATATGAGCATCCAGGGTGGACTTACAGACGGAAATCCTGATAAAGTATTACAGCCGGAAGACTTTGCAGAATGGGTTAGAGATATCCTGAAAATGAACAGAAGAGCGCTGATTGCAAACGGTTCTATTTTCTCTACAAATCCTTAAGAGTTTAAAGTTTACAGTTGTCAGCAAAGAACTGTTAATCTTCCATGAACAATAAAATTCAATAGGAGCGGGCTTTAGCCCGCTTCTTCTTTTTCCAATCTTAGTGGCTTTAGCCAAAACTTACAATTTCTCTGAAATTCAAAAATCTGTGTCATCTGTGCCATCCGTGGGATAAAAAATCATAACTTAAACTTTCCATATCATATTCATTAATAGAAGCGGGCTTTAGCCCGCTTTCTTTTTTACGTTTCTATTTAGGCTTTAGCCCAAACCTGGAATTTCTTGCATTTCAAAAAATCTGGGAATTTATTTCCAGGTCTCTAATGATAGGTTTTGGCTAAAGCCAATGGTATTGTAATAATTTTGTAGACGGGCTAAAGCCCGCCCCTATTGAATATATGATGGGCAATAATCTGTGCAATCCATGCAATCTGTGGGATAAAAATTCCACAAATAAAACTTTCCTATCTTATTCATTCAAAAAAAATAAAAATCCCCGGTTTCAGCCAAAAATCACAACTTCATTTTTTTAACCGTAATAACATTAGTATTTTTGCAGCAAATTAGTCACATGCAAAATTATTTAGAATTCAATTTCAAAATTTCTCCATTACAGCCTTGGAATGAGATTTTAATGGCGGAACTTATAGAAATAGGTTTCGACAGCTTTACAGAAGAAATTGACGGGATTTTAGGATATATTCAGACAGATTTGTTTCAGGAAGAGCAGTTGAAAGCACTTCCGATCTTTGAAAACGAAAATGTAAAAATTGAATATTCTTTCGAAGAAATGCCGAATATCAATTGGAATGAAGAATGGGAAAAGAATTTTTCTCCCATCAATATTGATGATAAGGTATTGATCAGAGCAGAGTTCCATGAATCTGTACCAGGAATGCATGAAATTATCATTCAGCCTAAAATGTCTTTTGGAACTGGGCATCACCCTACTACCCATTTAATGATCCAGCAAATGATGGATATTGATTTTAATGGTAAAAAGGTATTGGATATGGGATGCGGAACTTCTGTATTGGCTATTTATGCAAAACAGCAGGGAGCAGGCGATACAAAAGCCATTGATATTGATGAGTGGTCTGTGGAAAATTCAAAAGAAAATGCTGCAAGAAACAATGTAGAATTGGATATTGAACAGGGAACTGCCGAAAACTTAGGAAAAGAGAATTATGATATTATCCTGGCCAATATCAACAGAAATATCCTTATTTCAGATATCCCGACTTATGTTTCAGTATTGAACAACGGAGGAAAACTATTGCTTTCAGGATTATGTTTCTTTGATGTGGATGATATTCTGGAAGTATGCAAAGAAAGCGGCCTTGAACTTAAAAAGAAATTACAGCGTGAAGAATGGGTAAGTCTTCTGCTTGAAAAATAACACACAAAAAACAAAATACGAATATGAAAACTTTATGGACAGCTTTATTCTTACTGATGCTGCAGTTTTTTACTGCTCAGGAAAATGAAGTATATGCAGATGGAATCTTTGGTTTTGAAGAAAATAAAACGCAGAAAATCTTTACAGACTGGACCCGCGTGAGGTTGGATCCGGGAGTCAATGCTCAGATTATAGACTCATTGCAGGCCAACCAGCAGATCATGATTCTTAAAAAAGAAGATGGGGTTTTAAAGCTGGGCGAAAGAGCCGCTAATTGGTATAAAATCTCTTATCAGAAGGGAGAAAATACAATGGAAGGATATATCTGGGGAGGCAATCTTTCTGTAGGATATCGTAACAAAAATGGCTATGATTTCCTTTTTGGGCTTTCCAAAACAATTGACAGGAAGAATAAAGAATATAATGAGATACAAAAACAGAATATTGCCGGAATAAAGGTAATGGAAGGAAATACACTCATTGATGAGGTGTATTTTGATACAGGAAGAGGAGAAGAACTGAGTTCAGCATCTTTCAATGTTGAAAGCAATCACAAGCTTCAAAATGTAGAATTCACTCTTAAGGCAATGGTTTCCGGAGAAGCCTGCGGAATTGCAAGCTACGATCAGTATGTTCTTTTTAAAGATAAAAAACTGATTACACTTCCACAATTAACGAACGTAGGGGACGCAGGAGCTTTTTATCACAGTGAAGAATATGTTTTTCCGAATGATAAAGGAGGAATTCCCAACGCATTTATCCTAAAAGTGGAAGATATGGAAGTGGATGAAAAAGACAGAGAGAAAAAGAAAAGCGCTTCCAAAACTTATCTTTGGAACGGAAGTTCCTACAAGCTGAAATAATAGTCTGTATTTCTAATAAATTAAACCGTTGTATCCACAGCGGTTTTTTGTATAAAGATGGGAAGACTCTTTTACAGTTGGAAAAAATCGAATACATTTAGAAGATAAAAAAGCAAATGGACATACTTGAAGATTTACTTCCCATTCTATTTTCAGTTTTTGTAGGCGGTATCATTGGAATTGAAAGAGAATACCAGTTGAAGTCGGCCGGATTAAGAACAATGATTCTTGTGACGCTGGGAGCCTGTATTTTTACCATGCTATCCATGAGTTTGGGCGGGCCCGGAAGTCCTGACCGTATTGCTGCCAATATTATCACAGGAATAGGATTCGTTGGAGCGGGAGTTATTTTTAAAGAAGAAAACAGGGTTTCTGGTCTTACAACTGCGGTTACCATTTGGATTTGTGCTTCTCTGGGTATGACAATAGGAGCAGGATATTATCAGGAAGCGATTATAGGTTCGGTAGTTGTTTTTCTGTTGCTTATTATGTTCAAATATGTTCAGGATATTATTGACAGAATAAGTGTGCGTTATACCTATCAGATTACAATTCCCTATGAAGATGGAGTAGTGGAGAAATATGAGTCCATTTTCAAAGAACATGGCTTGAAATCGATCCGAGGAAAACAGGTAAAAAGCGGAGAAAAATACACCATTATCTGGCGTGTTCAGGGAGCAGCAAGAAAACACGAAGTTTGTACAAAAATCTTACTTAACGATCTATCCATTGAAGAATTCCGATTTTAATTTAATATTAAAATAAATCCATCCTATCTGCAAACATCTGTGAAAATCCGTGCAATCTGTGGGAAAAAACAGATTCAAAAAATCATTTAAAAACAAAAAATAGGACTGGAATAATCCAATCCTACCCAAACATGATTAAGTGTATAGTTGAGCCATCAATGGCTATAAGGAATTAAAGCACAAAAAGATTTTTATTGATCCTTAATCAATGTTCCTTACTACTAATTAAACTAACTAAGTGACCTTTCGGCAACGTTTACCATGTAAAAGTAGCGTGTCTTCTTATCCATTGACGTAAAAGATAAACTGATTCAGCGAAATAGATCCGTGAAACGGAATTTTAATCCAATGAAACGGATAGAGAAGGGGGAAATTGTTTTCTGCTTTTGTTAATTTTTGTTTTGCTGTACGATCCAGTCATTGGCCTTAATAACATCTGCCTGCCTAGGGAAAACCTTTCTCATCAATACGTCGTGTACTTCTTCATCTCCGTCTTTACAACAGTCTTCAATCACGGTAAGGTCGTAATCTTTATCAGCAGCCTCTCTTAGTGTAGATAAAACAACCCCGCTGGTAGAAACTCCTGTCAGTACCAAATGTCGAACATCCAGTCCGCGGAGAACGACTTCAAGATCACTTCCTGTAAAAGCACTGAATCTTCTTTTGGTAATAACAATATCCTCCTCTTCAGGACTAAGTTCAGGATGAATGTCCATCCATTCTTTCATATTGACATTAGCCATATCTTGTTTAAGACCTGAAAATGCTTTGTTATGAGCGCTTATTTCCGGCATTCCTTGTCTGAACCCGATGATAACATAAATAACCGGAATTTGGTGGTGTTTTGCGGCTTTAATAACCTTTTTAACGTTTGAGACCACCTGTTCAGGATCAGTTAAGCTGCTTACTATTGACGACTGCATGTCCATCACCAACAATGCTGTTTTTGTATTTTCCATTTTAATTATACTTTATTGATGAATTGTTCCTCCGATTCTTCCAATAGCTGGGGATTGACGGCTTCTGTTTTATTTTTCTTAAACAATAAACGTCTGAAGACAATCACAATTAAAATTCCTGAAATCCCTTCCAGTAATAAGGTTTTGGGAGCTCCTATTTTCTCGGAGATAAATCCAATAAGTACACTTCCCAAAGGCAGCATTCCAAATATGGCGGTCAATAAGATGCTTATTGCTCTTGAACGCATTTCAGGAATCACTTCAGACTGCACAATAATGTTACATGTGGTAAATTGCGCCACACCTCCCAATCCCGTTAATGCTGCAAAGAACATGGACCAGTAGAAATTGGTAGCATAAGAAAAACATATTAGCCCAATACTCAAAATAGCTGTACTCAGGATCAGAATGTTTCTCATAGAGGCTCCTTTCTTCAGTGAAGCCAGAAATACAGTTCCGAGTACCGCTCCAATCCCAATGAAGCTTGAAATATAACCGAATGTTTTAGCATCTCCTTTAAAAATTTCCTTTGCATAAACAGGAATTAAAGTATCGTAGGGTAAGATCAACAGACCTGTAATACTCAGCATAATGATGACCAGACTGATAGAAGGTTCTTTTTTCAGGTATCTGAAACCCTCTGCCAGTTCTGTGAAAGTTCCTTTTTTAGTCGGTTTTTTAGGAATGATTTTTATTTTCATCAGCGAAATGGAAAGCATTACCGCGGCAAAGCTGGCTGCATTAATGAGAAAACAGGTTCCGGCTCCGAACTTTTGAAGGATAATTCCGGACAGGGCAGGACCTGCCAGTTTTGCAATACTTGCCATGGCTGCACTTAGAGAAAGGGCGCTGGGAAGATCTTCATCATCTGTTACCACTTCATTGATCATAGCCTGCCTTGCCGGAATATCATAGGCGTTGATAATTCCGAGGAAAACACTAAGTACAATGAAGCTCCAGATATTCTGATGTCCGGTCATTACCAGGAATGCCAGTAAAGATGCCTGAATTAATGATAGAATTTGAGTGATCTGTATAATTTTATAGCGATTGTACCGGTCTGCAGCCACACCGCCAAAAGCTGAAAATAAAAATGAAGGGAATTGTTCTGCAAAAATGGTGAGCCCCAGCATAAAAGCAGATTGCGTCATGCTGTATACAACCCATACTACGGCTGTACGCTGCATCCATGTCCCAAATTGTGAGACAGAACGCCCGAAAAAATACAAGGTATAATTGGTGCTTTTGAAAGCCCGGAATGTACTGATATTACTTAGTTTGTTCATTTTTTTGAAATAGACTATTTGACAAATAATGTAAAAGTGTCAAAATTTAGATAAAAAATTTTAACTGATATGCTTAATAACCATAGAAGTCAAAGTATTCACGGTATTGTGTAAGTTTTCAAAATTGTTTTTTAGGCTCATTTCACGCCTTATTCCTCTGATACTGCTCTGTAGAATGAAGATTATGGTTTCCTGCTCTTCAATGGCAACTTGCGGAATTGAACCTTTGGTAATGCCTGTTGAAAATAAATTGAGCAGAAGATTTCTTTCCGCTTCCATCATTCGGTTGTGGGCATCGGTAATATGCTTTGATTTTTCTTCATGATCCATTCCTGCTTCAATAGCTCTGAAAAATGAAGATCTTTCTTCTGAGGTCTTCACTTTAGCAAGGCAAAACTCCTGAATCTTTCCTTCGAAAGTTCTTTTCTTCCTCATCCTGGAATCAATCTCAGAAATCACTTCTTTGATCAGGTTTTCCAGAACTGCCTGGAACACTTCCTCGCGATTTTTATAATAGTAATAAATTGATGTTCTGCTTTTACCAACTGCTTTTGAAATGTCATCCATTGTCACTTTCTTTAAACCATACTTCAGATACAGCCCTGAAGCGGTATCCAGTATTTGTTGGGAAAGCTGATCTTGTTCTGTGTGAGATGACATTGTCTGAAAATTGTCTGAAATACGAGTACAAAAATAAAATATTTTTGACAAAAAAACAAATTTTGTCAAATTGTATAGTAGGATATTTCAATAAACGTAAGGGTAAAAACAAAAAAGACTCACTGTTTCCAGTAAGTCTTTAAGTGAACTTGGAGGATAATCTTAACTCTTTGGCTGCTGATCTTAATTGGAAATTACGGGTATTTTAAAGTGGTACGGCATTGAACAAGCTTCATATTGAAGTTAATAAAAAGTCGGCTTATCACCATAAACACCTGGCTTATTGATACCCACGCTTGATTTTATATCTTTTTCAGGATGCTCAATAATGTCAGTAATATAGGCTGCTACTGCCTTTCTTGCCACCTCCGTACCTCTGAATGGTTCGCCTTTTTGGGTGGTTTCATAATCTGTTTCATCATTGTTGGTCAGCCAAGACGGACGAACAATCGTATAGTCTAAATCCGATTTTTCGATAATATCAGCCGCTTTTCGGTAAGGAGTTAAGTCAGAACCAATCATTCTTTCATTCCACTGACCAAACTTACCGGCCACTTCTTTATAAATGCCCAATGAGGTTACGAATATTAAACGCTTCACATCATTGGCATTCATTGCCAATACAATTTCTCCTGCCATTTTATCTACTGCTCCCGCAAGGTTGGCATAAATAATATCCTGCCCTTTGATTGCTTCGTTCAAATCATTTGTGCTGAACACATTGCCTTCAATGATGGTTGCTGATGTTTCAAAATGTTTTATAGGGTCGGCATTTCTTGCAAACAAGGTTAATTCTATATTCTCTTTACTGGAAAGAAAGGTGATAACGTGTTGTGCAATTGCTCCGTTTGCACCTAATACTAATGCTTTTATTGTTTTCATTTTTATGTTTTTTATTTTCAATTTTAAATGCCGATGCTCTGTTTCGGTAAGCATTGACATCATTATATTTTAAAGGTTTTCTTTGAAGAAGGGAATTACTTTCTCCAATGCCTGTTTAACAGGTTCTGGCTGGTCATACAAATCATAGTGTGAAAAACCTTTGACCACTAAAAGATCCTTTTTTGTGGAAGCTGCACGACGTACAATTTCATATCCGTCCCTGAACGCCCCGAAACCTCCAGGTTTGTCACCGATTACCACAAGTATAGGCTGTGTCAGTAAAGTTTCAGACAGGTAGAATGCATCCCAACCCATTCCTACACCCATACGGGAATATACGGCACTGGTCGCTCCGCCTTTGGTTTGTCCACGGGAAGTTTTGTAATAATCGGCTGCTTCCAAAACATCTATATCTTCTATACCAGCCGCTTTTCCTGCTTCTACGCTATCCGGAAGCATATTGATGGTCAATAAATCCCCGCCTTTTGCTTCCGCAGAACGTTGGGCAGCTACATTGTTCAGTACTTCCATGGGGTTTCCGCCTGCAAAGCCGTCACGCAACAGCCGCCCGAAATTAACCCCTGTAATTGATACAACTGCTTTGATGCGTCGTTCGGTCATCGCAATGTTCAGTGAATAAGCACCACCACCACAGACACCCAGAATACCGATTTTGTCAGCATCTACATAAGGCAGCGTTTCGAGATAATCAATAGTATAACGCACATCATCTGTGCGTTGATACGGGTTTTCAATATATCTCGGTGTGCCACCGCTTTCGCCCTGAAATGAGGCGTCAAAAGCTAATACCACAAATCCTGCTTCGGCCAATGCTTTACCATAAACATTACCTGCTGTTTGTTCTTTACAACTTCCTATCGGGTGCATTGTTACAACAGTTGCATATTTTTTATTTACATCAAAATCCGCCGGAAGGTGCAAAATGCCTGCATTATCCCAGGCTATATTCTTAAATTTTATATTTTTTGTACTCATGATTCTATTATTTAAGATGAATAAAGCCGGAAGATATTTGTAAAACGTGTCCGGCTTTTCTTGAAGATTGTATTAACTATGCAAGGTTTTTCTTGAAGAATGGAGCCAATTGAGCAACCGCTTCATTCACTTCTTTTTCGCCATCATATAAAGTCATATGATTAGCTCCCTCCACTACATATTTGGTTTTGTCGGTAGAAACTGCACGATCTAATAAATCGGCACTCATCCATGCACTTCCTGCATTACTTCCAACCACTACCAACAAAGGCTGCGTAAAGAACGCTTCTGCTTTATTGTAAGCATCATACGTAATAATTTGAGTAAGGCTTCTCAGGGTTGCCCAGCCCGGAGCTGTCGGGTATTGACAACGGTTGGTATGGTAGTATTCCCAAGTCTCTCTTAATTCTTCGTTCGGTGCATCTTCCTCTTTCATTGGAGCCAAAGGCATTGTTTGCTCTTCGTCTTTTGCTTCTGCCGTTCTTGCATTAGATCCTGCCAATAAATAAGGCATTGCATCCGCATCTTTTACATTGTTTTCCCAACCGTTACGGAACATTGAACCAATATTAACTGCACTTACCATCCCTACGGCTTTGATACGATGGTCATTGATAGCTGCATTGGCGGTATACCCTGCACCTGCGCAAATTCCCATAGCCCCGATTTTCTCTTGGTCAACATATGGCAATGTGGTCAGATAGTCGATTACCGCACTTACATCTTCTGTACGGATATATGGATTTTCCAACTGACGCGGTTCTCCGGTGCTTTCTCCTTGATATGACGCATCATAAGCTATGCTTATAAAGCCCTGCTCAGACAGTTTTTTTGCATATAGTCCTGATGCCTGTTCCTTAACACCACCACCAGGATGTGAAACCACGATAACAGGGTATTGGTGATTTTCGTTGAATCCTTCAGGGAAATTGATAACGGCTGACATGGTAATGGTTCCATTGTTGCTGTTTTTAAAATTGATTTTTTGCTGTGACATGCTGTTTGTTTTTAAAATGTTATTACTCATTTTTGATATAACAAAATTACTCTGACCAGCACATCGTAAACGAAAACATATCACTCTAAGAATGAAACATTTTACGGATTTCGAAGATTTTCTATTGTATGAGGTAAAAAAAGCAATCGGAAGATTGCTTTTTTGTTGTGGATAAAAGTAATAAAATATACTTATTTGATTTTGGTTCTTTTAATCATTATTTAATGCGACTATCCTTCATCACTGGTTTCTGAATACTTTTGGAGATATACCGGTTTTTTGACGGAAAAATCTTGCGAAGTAGGTTGGATAATCAAATCCCAGGCTATATGCAATTTCACTTATTGAAAGTTTAGTCGTTCGTAATTTGTTCTTCGCTAATTGTATAATTCCTTCATGGATATGATCAATAGGCGAAGTACCTGTGAAATGCTTAATCAAATCTCCGAAATAATTGGTAGATAGGTTTGCTTTTTCTGCAAAGTAACTCACGGATGGGAGCTCTGACAATCCATTGGGATTATGTAAACACATATCTAACTGTTGGTAAAAATCGGCAACGACCTTATTGTATATTTTACTTCGGGCTTCAAATTGACGTTCATAGTAAATTTGCGTATATGAAATAATAAGTGAAGCATAAGAGATCAATACTTCTTTAGAAAAGTTTTCTTTTTGATACTCTCGGTAAGATTTTGAAAACAAGTCATACAAAGTTTCCTTTTCTTCAGATGTCAGAAACAAGGCTTCGTGTCTTTCATAGTTGGCAAATGAAATATCCTTAACCATTTTGTTGAGAAGTTTTTCGTTGATAAAAATCGCATATCCGGAAAATGAATTTTTTAAATCCCATTCAATTTTATTGCCGGGTTTATCAAGATAAAGATAACTATCAGACATACTCTCAACGGGCGACTGTACCTCGATTTTGTCTTTCAGTGCCAGTAAATAAAAGTCAATTTCGGAAGGTAGTGATTTCAGTAAAATATCGGGATGTTCATCATAATGAACAACCTGTATCATATCACTGCTAGTGCCTCTAACATTGATGTATTTCAGGAAAGATGGTATGTTGTATATTTTGTCCATTACAAAAACTCAGTGATTGTTAAATGTACAAAATTAGAAAATAGGTGAATGGAGTAAAGAAACATTTTACTGCAAGAATGAAACATTTTACGGATAGGATAATTTATGGGCATAAAAAAAGAGACACTGATCAAATAGTGTCTCCTTAAGTGAGCGCGAAAGGATTCGAATCTTTGCCGTCCCGACTGAAATCGGATGCACTATTTCCTGAACTATAAAAAGATTTTTGATTAAGAGTAAACACAAAAAAAGACTCACTGTTTCCAGTAAGTCTTTAAGTGAGCGCGAAAGGATTCGAACCTTTGCCGTCCCGATTATAAATCGGGATGCTCTGTTTCGTGAGCTATAATGATATTTTTGAATAAGAGTAAAAACAAAAAAGACTCACTGTTTCCAGTAAGTCTTTAAGTGAGCGCGAAAGGATTCGAACCTTTGACCGTCTGCTTAGAAGGCAGATGCTCTATCCAGCTGAGCTACGCACCCATTGAGTAGTTTTGAGAAAACTACTAAAACAGTCGGGGCGGCAGGATTCGAACCTGCGACCTCCTGGTCCCAAACCAGGCGCGATGACCGGACTACGCTACGCCCCGAATATATAAAAAACAGCGGAGGGTAAGGGATTCGAACCCTTGCGACACTTTCGCGTCGACAGTTTAGCAAACTGCTCCATTAACCACTCTGGCAACCCTCCTTTTTGTTTATTTTTTAATGATCGTTGTTCCGTTATTGCGAGTGCAAATATAGAACAGATTTCTTTATTTACCAAATAAAATTCAAGAAAATTTTGTGTATTTTTGAAGTAATAAATCATTCAAAAACCAAACTGATGCGTAAGACATTATATATCATCGGATTAAGCACATTCGTTTTTTCTTGTACTTCTCAACAAAATGTAAAAAAAAATACATACAAACCGAAAACCCCAATAACACAGGCGAAACCAACGGTTAAAGTAACCCCTCCGGTGGCTCCAAAACCAAAAGTAGTTTCTGATCATGGAGTAGATTTTTTTACTACAAATATAGCAGACCCAACAAAAAATGATAATACGGCAAGTTATGGTTCTATTGTATCTGCAAAACCAGGTGGCTATAAAGTGGTAAAGACTTATTTTCCTGCGGTTGCTCAAAATTTCAGACAACGTTACCTGATATTACATTATACCGCAATTCCAGATGATAAATCTATTACCGTTCTTACCCAGCAGGCGGTGAGTGCCCATTATCTCGTAAACAATACAGGAGATAATGAAATCTATCAGTTGGTAGATGAAAACAAAAGAGCATACCATGCAGGAGTAAGTTCATGGAGAAATGACAAGAATCTCAACGATACTTCTATCGGGATTGAAATTGTAAATGCCGGTTATACTACAGATAGTGCAGGTAAAAGAACTTTTGCTCCTTTTAGTGATGAACAGATAAGAAAAGTGGCAGCACTGGTTAAAGATATTGTAACGAGATATCAGATTCAGCCTAATTATGTACTTGCTCATTCAGATATTGCTCCTACAAGAAAACAGGATCCGGGGCCTATGTTCCCATGGAAAAAGTTATATGACGAATACCAGATTGGTATGTGGTATGATGAAGCAGCCAAGCAAACTTATCTTGAGGCAGCACAGGCAGACATCACGGCAAGATATAATGAATCCAGCTTTATTTTCCTTATTCAGACTTCATTGCAGAAATTTGGATACGGATTGGAGCCTAACGGAACCTGGGATGATGCGACTAAGAAAACCATTGAAGCATTCCAGTACCACTTCCGTCCACAAAATTATGACGGAATCATGGATGCGGAAACATGGGCAACACTGCAAGCTTTAAATCAAAAATATCCCGTAAAATAATTCAAATTAAAGCGCATCGGTTAGATGCGTTTTTGCTATCTTTAAACGATCAAAAACAGTAAAATATCTGTAATGGAAAATTTCAGAAAAGAAAGTGATTTATTAGGCGAACTGAATGTGCCTTTAGATGCTTATTATGGGGTTCAGACACAAAGAGCTATCAACAATTTTAAAATTTCAGGACAGCTTTTGTCTTCTTATCCGGATTTCATAAAAGGATTGGCGTTTGTAAAAAAAGCAGCTGCTAAAACCAATTATGAACTAGGGCTTCTAGACGAAAACCTGTATTTTAAAATAGCAGAAGCATGTGATGAAATTGTAGAAGGGAAATATCATGAGCAGTTTCCGGTAGATATGATTCAGGGTGGAGCAGGAACTTCCATCAACATGAATGCCAATGAAGTGATTGCCAATATCGTATTGGAAAAATTAGGAAAAAATAAAGGAGAATACGAATTCTGTTCACCTAATGATCATATCAATCTTTCTCAGTCTACCAATGATGCTTACCCTACAGCAATCAAAATGGGATTGCTTCAGATGAATATTGGACTGGTAGAAAAACTAGAAAGGATTATTACCGCTTTCCGCGCCAAGGGACAGGAGTTTCACGATGTTATCAAAATGGGACGTACGCAGCTTCAGGATGCCGTTCCAATGACTTTGGGACAGGAGTTTGAAGCCTATGCTGCTACTTTGGAAGAGGATATTTCCAAGCTCAATAACAATGCAAACCTTTTTGTAGAAGTGAATATGGGAGCAACGGCTATCGGAACAGGATTAAACGCTCCGGTAGGATATGCCACTCTTTGTGCTAAAAACTTAGCTCAGATTACAGGATTCCCGATTGTTTCAGCTCCGGATTTAGTAGAAGCTACTCCTGATACAGGATCTTATGTTATCTACTCTTCAGCAACAAAACGTCTTGCCGTGAAATTATCAAAAATATGCAACGATTTAAGATTACTTTCATCAGGTCCAAGAGCAGGTCTTTTTGAAATCAATCTTCCACCAATGCAGCCTGGATCTTCTATCATGCCAGGTAAAGTAAATCCGGTGATTCCGGAAGTGGTAAACCAGGTTTGTTTCAAAGTATTCGGAAATGATCTTACCGTAACTTTTGCTGCAGAAGCAGGACAATTACAGCTGAATGTAATGGAACCGGTACTTTCTCATGCCATCATGGAAAATATCAACTTCCTTTGCAATGCCTTAGATACCCTTCGTGACAAGTGTGTAGTAGGAATTACTGCCAATAAAGAAATTTGCCTGAATATGGTGAAACACAGCATCGGTATTGTAACAGCATTGAACCCTTATATCGGGTACAAACAGTCTACACAGATTGCAAAAGAAGCACTGGAAACCGGAAAAAGCGTTTACAACCTTGTTCTTGAAAAAGGAATTCTTTCTCAGGAAAAACTGGATGAAATCCTTGATCCGAAAAACATGCTGAAACCGCATAACAAATAAATCCTATCAACGATGAATGATCAATGATAACGGATATCCTAAAAAGCTTCTTATCATTGATCACTCATCATTAATCATTTATAATTCCGTGAGGTTTTTAATTATAATTCCTGCCCATAACGAAGAAGACAACCTCCCGTGTACTCTTGATTCTTTACAACAGCAAAGCTGTAAAGATTTTAAAGTAGTGGTGGTAAACGATGGTTCTACAGACAAAACACCTGAAATCATCCGGAAATATACCGAAACTGATTCCCGTTTTGAAACCGTTAACCTTCAGAAATCTGAACATCAGCCGGGATCTAAAGTGGTTCATGCTTTTAAAAACGGACTTCAGACCCAATCTATGGCTGAGTTTGATATCATCTGTAAATTTGATGCCGATATCATCCTTCCGGAAAATTATCTGACAGCAGTAGAAACTGCTTTCGCCAAGAACCCTGAATATGGGCTGGTAGGAGGACTTCTGTATATTGAAAAAGACGGAAACTGGGTGTATGAAGGGAATTCCAATAAACATCACGTAAGAGGTCCTATGAAAGCTTACCGTAAAGAATGTTTTGTTCAGATCGGTGGTTTAAGGGAAACGTTGGGCTGGGATAATATTGATTCCATATTACTTGATAATCTGGGATGGAAAGAAGTGGTGCTTCCGGAGCTTCATGTGAAACTGATTAAAGTAAAAGGAGCGGATTACACCATACGTCCGGCAGATTATTATGGAAGGTATTTTTATTTCCTGGGACTGAACAGGTTTCTGGCTTATATTGCCTCTTCCAAAGAAGCCATGAAAAGCAAATCTGCTTCATTTTTCTTCGATATTATCAAATCTTATGAGAGTTGCAGATCAAAGAAGCTGGAGCTTAAAATTACTAAAGAAGAACAAAAAGCGGTTAATGATCAACGTTGGAAAATGTTGAAAAAGAAATGGCTGAAGATGTAGAAGATGATTTTTTATACGTTGTAAATGCTCATCAATAGAAACGGTTTTTAACTCGTTTAACAAAAAAATAAAGATTCCATTGGCTTTAGCCAAAACCTAAGATATAACTCTCACCAACCTGTGAAAAAAATAGCTTACATAGAAATAGACACGCACGCAGAAATTGCTCAGGCTTTCATGAATATTATGAAAGGGTCTCAGGATTTTGCGGTAGACTATTATTTTTCAAAAAGAATCAAAGATCAGATCAGTCATAGTGATGAAGCGGTGTTTTTATCAGACAGTTCTATGATTCTTGATCAGCTGAAAGGGAAGGGGTATGATCTGGTGGTAATAGGTACAGTTCATCGCTATTTCAATACATTTTTAGCCATAACCAGAAAGTACAACACGGCAGTCATTGCTCATAATCTTAATTTTATAAAAGCTTCAAAGCTGGATCTGATGAAAAGTGTTTTCAAAGGAGATGTTATTTTCAGACTGAAATTATGGCTGAAAGAAGGACTATTCTACAAAACCAAAGTTTATCAGGCATCAAGATCTCTTTTCGTACTGGATGATGCTTTGATTTCAGAGAGATATCAGCTTTTACCTCTGTTCTATACCAGAGATTTTGACAAGAAAAAAAATGAAAATCTTGTCGTGGTAATTCCTGGTGGCGTTTCACAGAAAAGAAGAGATTATGCTTATATTTTTGAAACGATTCAGGATCTGCATACAGATCAATCTTGTAAATTTATATTCCTGGGAAAAGCCAGCGGACATGAATTAAAACAACTTGAAAATCTGTCAAAAAAATGTCCTGAAAATATTGATATTACCTATTTTTCTGAAAGAGTTTCTTCTGAAGACTTTGAGAAATGGATGCAGAAAGCAGATGTTTTGTGGTGCCCGATTCAGCAGGATACAGAGTTTTTCAGCATGAAAGAAACTTATGGGCAGACTAAAATGACAGGAAACCTTGGTGATGCCATAGCATATGGAAAACTGGCTGTTTTTCCCAAGAATTACCCTTCGAAAACTGATTTTATTATTCCTGAAAAAGAAAATATTCTTGAGCGTTAAAAGCGCTTTCAGACACTCCGTTTGATTTTTATACAACCTATAGCAAGAAAGAAGTTCAACAAAAAATGGAACAATTCTTACAGGGTCTAATCTGATTTTCTTTGCCTTAAAATGCCCTATTTAATCTTAAATACACTCTTAATAAACCTCATATTCAGATAGTCTTCAATCGGGAATATTTTTGTGAAATAATTTCCTACATAAATGAGTATCAGAACAACAGCTGGTTTGTAAACGAGATTCAGCAGATTACTGTCGAAGTTCGGAAGGACAATGGCTACTGTAATGGCCAGCGTGCAGATGATAGAGACAAAAATCATTTCAATACTTAAAGGAGAAACTTTAAATACAATATAATTGAAAATGATTTTTACAACATTGTAAATGGTAAGGGAAATCGCTGTAGATAAAGCAATTCCAATCAATTTAAGATCTGTATTCTTAATGAAGTAATAGTTAAGTCCGATAGTAAGTCCGGCCAGTAAAAGCATGACCAGAATATTGAATCTGTAATATTTTGAAAGCGAAATAATATTCCCGTTAAATCCTGTTGCAAGATCTATCAATACTGCAGAACCCCAGATCCAGACTACAGGCTCATATTCTCTCAGCATGATTCCGTTCTTTGGCATGAATTGCGTCAGGTAAGGGAATCCCACCATGATACACGAGAATAAAACGGCTCCAAGGAAATACAGGGTTAAAGATGTCTTTTTGTGAAATCTGTCCAGCTCTACCATATCTCCGTCTGCCAGCGTTTTGTTGATGATAGGTGCCGAAATATTAAATAATCCAAGTTGTGGAATAGAAATCAATGAGATCAAAGCATACAGAACAGAATAAATTCCTACTTCTTCCATTCCCATAAATTCTCCAATCATAAAGCTGTTGATCGCCAGATAATTTCCAAAAGTTCCCAGAAATCCAAAGAAACTGTAATTGAAAAAATCTTTCCAGAAGTCATTTTTTTTGAAGTAATCTGTATTGAAATCCAGCTGAATCTTTTCCAGTTTGTTCGTGTAATAGATATACCCCAAAAGCATTAAAAAGAAAATTCCAAAAAAGAAAGCATATGCAATGGTCTGTGATGTAGCAGCTGTAATATTCTGCGATAAAGCAAAGAAAAAGAGACAAAATGCTCCCAGATTGGCTATTTTCGGAAACAGATTATCGAAAATATTGGAAACCACAATTCTTTTATAATTGGATGTATATTTATTGAAAATGGCACAAAATGAAAGAATTAAAATCAGTGGAAGAATCATTTCTTTGATCTTCCATGCCTCAGAATGCCTGAACTTTGGATAAAAATAAGGAAGTATGAAAAATACAACGGTGAAAATAAGAAAGTTGATAAAAACCGTTAGCAGTGACAATGACAGCATATTCTGTTTTTTACCATCCTTTTCCACGGTGTGAAAAAACTTTACATTCGAATAGGAAATACCCAATACAACAAAGGGGACCAGCATCTCAGCCGTCGGAAGAATGTAGCGCAGCTTTCCGTAAAATTCAAAATCATTCGGAAATATGAATATTGCGGAAACGGTGCCCAGCAAAAAACCAATATAACCGATAATGGAATATTTGAAGCCTTGTCTCGCTACTACACTCATAAAGTCGTTTTAATTGTTTTTAGGTATAAAAATAATATTGTTGATGTACTGAGTTTTATTTTTTTCGTCGTTTGTATTTTGTGTAATGATATCTTCTGTAAGATTTTCCAGGGTAAAGCTGTTTCTGTTCAGATATTTGGGATCATATCCCCAGCTCATCACTTCAGAAATCTCATTCCATATAGGGGTTTGGTGGTGTCTTTGTTCCATTTCGACCATTAAAGTTGGCTTAAATTGTCTGATGGTTTCTCTCGCCCCGACAAGGGTTTTTATTTCGTTTCCTTCAACGTCTATTTTGATAAAGTCTAATCTGTTGAAGTGTTCCAGTGCAGCCCATTCATCCAGTTTTATCACTTTTACTTTCTCTGTGTAACTTTTCTCTTCTCCTTTTTCTTTGTAAGAAGTGTTTAATGTACCGCGGGAAGCAATTGTTTTTCCGTTAATAATCGGTACTTTGAATTCTGCCATTCTGTTTTCATCAGAAAGAGCCAGAGGAAAGATGTGCATTGCCGGAAACAGCCTTTTCAATCGTCGGTAAAGCTTTTTATTAGGTTCAAAACCATAAATATGATCATGGTTCAATGTATTTTCCAGCTGATAAAGGAAAGTTCCTACATTCGCACCAATATCCAGAATTACAGCATTTTTAGAAAGGTATCCTTTAATCCATACCAGTTCCGGTTCTACATTACGTTCCGAAAAATTATTTTTATTAAGATTATTTAAAGTTTTAAAATATCTTTTTTTGTAAAAATTCGGGCTTATGTATTGTAGTTTCTCTGCAATTTTTTGGTATAAAGACATTGTAAGCTTTTTGGCGAACAGCAAAGATACGTAAAAATGTAAAACTTTTCTTAAAAAAATGTTAATTATAATGCGCTGATTTTCAACAAATATCCTTCGTTTCTGTTTTTGTAACCGGTTGATTTTTAATTATTTTAAATTTGTCATATAGACATCTGTACAGGCTGAATGCCATCTTAAAATATCCAGTAAAGATGCAGAGCACAAAGAATATTACAGATTATCTGTGAAAATCTGTGCTATCTGTGGGAAAAATTAATCCTGTGCATTAAAGAAAAGGAGTATTCAGGAAGTCATTTAAAGGTTTCATGAGTTTGAAAACTTTGCTCATATTTTTCACTGCATTTTTGTCCAGTATTTCCTCATCTTTCAATGAATATACCACAATGAAGTTTTTAAGTTTAAGATATTCTCCCATAGGATCTTCCTTTTCAAAACCTTGAGGAATTTTCTTCAGCTTATCGTCCTGATCAAGCTCAGGAAAATGTTTTTTAAAATCTTTATGGTTGAGAATTTTAAGAAAATCATCTCCGTATAACGAAATCTCTTTACGTATTTCTTTCAGAACAGAAGATTCGGGCATGTAAATTCCTCCTGCTAAAAAGGATTTCCCGGGTTCCATGTGAAGATAATAGCCTCCTTTCTGATTGTCTTTTCTCATTCCCAGAGAAGCTCCGAAATTGGTTTTATAAGGAGATTTGTCTTTTGAAAAACGGGTGTCTCTGTAAATTCTGAACAGGGCTTTTTTACTGTCTATTTTTGCAAGTTCTTCATCAAAACCGGACATCTCTTTAATCAGTTCATCTAAAAATGAAACCACATTTTGCTGAGATTCTGTGTACAGGTTTTTGTTTTCAGTAAACCATTCGCGGTTATTGTTTTCAGTTAATTTTTTTAAAAAATCAAATGTTTTTGAAGAAATGCTTGCAGACATATTGTGTGAGGTGTTTTTGGTTGTTCAGTGAGATTGATAAAGGCTTCTCAACCCCAGATCCCGAAACCTCGCAACCCGAATCTCACAAATCAAATGTACAAAAACTATTCATATCTCAATGCTTCAATAGGATCAAGTTTTGATGCTTTCAACGCAGGATAATATCCGAAAAATACACCGGTCACCGCACAGACAATGAAGGAAACTATAATTGAAGATTCTGTAATAAAAGTTGGCCATGAGAGGAAAAAAGTGACCAGTTCTGAAGATAATATCCCTAAAAGTACTCCAAGGATTCCTCCAGTGATACTGATGAGTACCGCTTCAATAAGAAACTGGTATAAAATATCTTTTCCTCTTGCGCCAATAGACATTCTCAGCCCTATTTCTTTGGTTCGTTCCGTTACTGAGACATACATGATATTCATGATTCCGATGCCTCCTACAATAAGGGAAATGCCTGCGATTGCCGATAAAAGTACGGTCAGTAGCTGGCTGGTAGAACTCATGGTAGAGATAAGTTCAGCCTGGGTTCTCACACTGAAATCATCATTGCTTCCGTCAGCAGGAAGTTTATGCTGTTTTCTTAAAATCTCAGAAATCTGGTCTGTAGCCTGTTGTGAAGTATTTTCATTCGAAGAAGCGGCATAAATAGTTTGAACATACGTGATTCCTAAAAATCTTCTCTGAACGGTATTGAACGGAGCGATGATCACATCATCCTGATCCTGCCCGAATGCATTGGAACCTTTTGAAGCCAGAATTCCGATCACTTTCATAGGAACTTTATTAAATCTGATGATACTTCCTACGGCATCTTCCCCGTTGGGAAATAAATTATTATAAACAGTTTGCCCTAAAAGACAGACTTTGTTAGAAGATGTTACATCCTTTTTGGTGAAAAGATTACCTTCTGCAATGCTCCAGTCTCTGATGCTGAAATATTCTTCGTTCACTCCCTGTAATTGAGTCGGCCAGTTGTTTGCTCCGTTGATAGACTGTCCGTTGGTTTGTACTGCAGGGGAGACGTAGGAAATATCTGGAGCTCCTTTTGAAATGGCATCTGCATCCTGAGGTCTCAGGGTTTGTAATCCCGATGCACCAATTCTTGCTCCACCGGAAACATTTATATTACTGGAAGGGCGTATGGTGATCATATTCGAGCCCATAGAAGAAAGCTGGTCACTGATACTTTTTTTTGAACCTTCTCCAATAGCGGTCATTGCAATCACTGAAGCCACCCCGATAATAATACCGAGCATGGTTAAAAATGCACGAAGCTTATTCCGTAAAAGGGCTTTCCAGGCAATTCTGAAGAGGTTGGAGAGGTTCATTGTACTACGTTTTTAGTTAACTAATTATAATCATCATTTACGGGAAGGTTTTCCAGGGCTTCTTTGGCAGACTTTATATGATCATTTTTGACATCTTTAATGACTTTTCCATCCCGAAGGGTTACTGTTCTGCTGCTGAAAGTGGCAATGTCAGGTTCGTGGGTGACAAAAACGATCGTTCGTCCCTGATGGTGCAGATCCTGCATCAGAGCCATAATTTCATAAGAAGTTCTGGTATCCAGATTTCCTGTAGCTTCATCAGCCAGAATCATTACAGGTTCATTTACCAAAGCTCTGGCAATAGCGACTCTTTGCTGCTGCCCTCCGGACATCTGATTGGGAAGGTGATCAATCCTGCTCTCAAGTTTTACAGATGTCAAAGCCTGTATTGCTCTTTTGTGGCGCTCTTCTGTAGATATTTTTGAATTGTAGAGAAGCGGCAGTTCTACATTTTCTTTGGCTGTAGTTCTGGGAAGAAGATTATAAGACTGAAACACAAAACCTATTTTTTGATTTCTGAGAACAGCAAGTTCATCACGGTCAAGATTTTTAATATTAACCCCATCCAGAATATAATCTCCGCCAGAAGGTTTATCCAGGCAGCCAATGATATTAAGTAACGTAGATTTTCCGGAGCCGCTGCTTCCCATAATAGTCACAAATTCTCCTCTCTCTACCGTAAATGTTACACCTTTCAGAGCATGAACAATTTCTTCGCCCATCCTGAATTCTCTTTTCAGATCTGTAATCTCCAGAATTTTCTCCGTCATGACTTTTGTTTTTAGGTTTGCTAGTTGCTAGTTGCTAGTTGCTAGTTGCTAGTTGTTGGTTGCTGGTTGTTAGTTGTTTAGGTTTGATTTGGATTATCTCGGTCCGCCGCCACCGCCGCTGTTTCTGTTGTTTCCACTACCTCTTCTTTGAGGCATGAATGGGCTTTTAGTTTGTCCTCCGGAAGATTTTTTGGACAAAACTTTGTAGCCGGTGATGATATTGTCATTTTTATTTAACCCTGAAACAACCTGTATTTCGGTGTCATTATCCATTCCTGTTTTTATCTTTTTACGGGAGATCGTGCTGTCTTTCGCAACGATCCAAACTGCCGCTTCGTTCTTGTTCTCACTTCCTTTATTTTGTTTCTTCCCTTGTCCTTTTTCATGTTTTTTACCATTGGCAAACGGAGAATTTACTTTATACTTTTTGATGACCAGGCTGTCTGGTCTGAAACTGGTAGCAGCTACAGGAATCTTCATGGCATTATTTAAAACTTCAGTATAAATTGTAATATTGGCGGTCATTCCCGGCTTTAGCTTTAAACTGGAGTTGTCAGCGTTGATAATGGTGGTGTAATTCACAACATTCGATGAAACGGTAGGATGAAGACGAACTTCCGAAACTTCACCGTCAAAAGTCTCATCCGGAAAAGCATCCACTGTAAATGTGGCTTTCTGGCCTACTTTTACATTTCCGATATCAGCCTCATCTACTGAGGCACGCACCCTCATTTTGGTAAGATCCTTGGCAATACTGAAGAGGGTAGGAGTACTGAAGCTTGAAGCTACTGTTTGCCCTTCACTCACATTCCGGTTGAGTACAGTTCCGTCAATGGGAGAATAAATATTAGTTAACGACAGATTTTTATTGGCGGTGGAAAGCTGAGCATTCACTGAACCTACCTGCGCCTTTGCAGCATTGTATTGATTGGTGGCAACGTCATAATCCGCTTTGCTGATTGCACCCACTTTGTACAGTTGTGACTGTCTGTTGATATTGATTTCGTTATAAGCCAGATTACTTTTTGCGTTTTGCAGATTGGCTTTGATCTGCTGTGACTGGTACTGAAGTAAATCCGGATCTAAAGTAGCCAGTAATTCCCCTTTTTTCACAGTGGAATTGAAATCCACATAAATATTTTTAATGATTCCCGATACCTGAGTACCCACAGCCACTGTATCTACAGGCTGAATGGTTCCGGTAGCCGTAATTGAATTTGAGATTTCTCCCATTTCAGGGTTTACTGTTTCCAGCTGAATTTTTACTTCTTTTTCTCTGATGAAGAAAAACCAGACTGCTCCAAGGGTAATAATACCACCCACAACCCAGTACAACCATTTTTTATTCTTTGTTTTCATAGCTTACTTTAGATTTATAGGGTTACCTGCGTAAAATTCGTAGATCTGTTTATTGAGAACTGCGGTGTATTTCGCCTGAAGAAAATTCTGAACAGACTGAATATAAAGCAGTCGTTGTTGCTGAAGCTGAACATAATCAATGCTTCCGATTTTCATCTGGGCATTTACAATATCATAACTCTGTTGGCTGATGTCCATTTGTGTTTTAGCAGAGTCATACTGTGAAAGGGCATTCTGAAGATTGATATAAGATTGTTCTATCTGTTGATTAAGAATTGTTTTGGTATTTTGTAAATCAAGATTGGCTTGCTCTATAGCAATTTTTGATTTCTCAATCTGTGTTTTATAGATTCTGTTATTGTAAATCGGAATTCCAAGGCTTAAACCAATGGGCATGTAAAAATTGTTTCCCAGCTGGTTAAAGTAATTTCCGTTTCCGTTGGAATAATTGGTGGAAATATTTCCTGACAGGCTTAAAGTAGGCTGGATGGATGCCTTAGCCATTTTCAGATTGGTATTGGAATTTTCAATATTCAGTTCGCTGTATTTTATTTCCGGACGCTGATTTTGTGCCAGATTCTGTACATCTTCAAGGGTTTTCAATTGATTGTCTACGATAATACTGTCGGGTTTTACAATCTGGAAATCATAATTTGAAGGCAGCTGCAGGATTTGTTTTAAATTCACCGTATTGGTCCGCAGGTTATTTTGAGCTGCTGTCAGATTGTACTGATCCTGTGCTACCTGAGACTGAATCTGAAGGTAATTTAATTTAGAAAGACTTCCTGCTTTGTAGAGCTGATCTCCTTGCTTTAATTGTGTTTGGGTTGTTTTCAAAACATTTTCAAGAGAAATGATATTTTCCTGATTCATCAGAATATTCAGATAGGCCTGAGTGATATTCAGGGTGATATTGTTTTCGGATTCCTGTACAGACAGATCGGCCATCTGTACCAGGAGATTCTTTGAAGTTTCGTTATTTTTAATGTAGTCAGCATGATAAAGGGTCATAGAAGAATTGGCTCCGATGCTTTGAGAGGGTGCTCCCGTCATGTGAAGGCCGTCACTTCCGTTGAGAGCAAAAAGTCCTTGTGAAACAGTTCCGTTTAAGCTGGGGTATTTTGCTTCTTTTGCCTGAAGGAGATCCTGGTAGGTAGAATTTTTTGAAAGTCTGAGAGAATGAATAGAAATATTATTCTCCTTTGCATATGCAATGCAATTTTCCAGAGTCCACGTATTGGGATAATTGGGCGTTTGGGCAAATATTTCAATGACTATGCATGAGAATATCAAAAAGAAAAATTTGCTTTTCATGGTTTTATTTTTGAAAATTCATAAATAACACAGAAAAAATTAATCCAATTTAATAAAAAAAAATAATGTTTAACAACTTTTTAACCTAAGGCTTGTTTTTTTAGATTAAATTTTCCAAAAATTAAAAATATATTAAAGGATTGTGAATTTAAGTTTGGATATTTAAAAATTTGTTCAAAAACAAATCAAATATTTATTGTATCTTTGCAAAAATTTTAAAATAGTTAATGAATTTATTTACGGAAACCAATTTAAGTCCTGATATCCTTAAGGCAATTGGCGAACTGGGCTACGAAAGCCCAACAGAAATCCAAAAACAGACTATCCCTTTTATTCTTTCAGATATTCGCGACTTGATCGCACTTGCGCAGACAGGGACAGGCAAAACAGCAGCGTTTTCGCTTCCGATTTTGGATATGATTGACGATACGAGTCGCAAAATCCAATTATTGGTGCTTTGTCCGACACGGGAATTATGTCTTCAGATTTCGAAGGACATAAAGAATTACTCTAAGTATATGAAAGACATCAAAACTACTGCGGTTTATGGTGGAAGTAGTATCGTAGAGCAAATGAGATCTTTAAAGGATAAACCACAAATCATTGTGGGAACTCCAGGTAGAGTAATTGATCTTATTAACAGAAAAGCATTAGACTTTTCTGCCATTCATTGGTTAGTATTAGACGAAGCTGATGAAATGCTTTCTATGGGATTCAAGGATGAATTGGAAACCATTCTAAGCGAAACTCCGGAAACGAAACAAACTTTCTTATTCTCTGCAACGATGAATAAAGAGGTGGAAAGAATTTCCAAAAATTATCTTACAAAACCACACCGTATTTCAGTAGGTTCCATCAACGAAGTGAAGAAGAACATTACTCACGAATATTATGTGGTAGGATACCGTCAGAAAAAAGAAGCATTAAAAAGATTAATTGATGCTAACCCTAATCAGTACTCCATTATCTTCTGTAGAACGAGAATGGAAACTCAGGAGGTAGCAGATTTCTTAATGCAGAACGGGTATGCAGCTGATGCTCTTCATGGTGATCTTTCTCAGGCGCAGAGAGATACGGTAATGAAGAAATTCAGACTGAAAAACATTGATATTCTTGTAGCTACAGATGTGGCAGCAAGAGGATTGGATGTAAACTCCCTTACTCACGTTATCCACTTCTCTTTACCAGATGATCCTGAAGTATTCGTTCACAGAAGCGGAAGAACAGGTAGAGCTGGAAAAGATGGTATTTCTATGGCGTTAATCAAGCCTGAAGAAAGCAGAAAACTGAAACAGATCAAATCTGCGACTAAAATCGAAATTAACGAAAAATTCATTCCTACAGGTGAAGATATTATCAAAGCTCAGGTAGGGGGTGTATTCGAAAAATTATTGACGGAGCACGAAGATCTTTTCGAATTTGACGATAGCTTAATCCCGGATCTAAGCAACTTTACAAAAGAAGAATTGGTGCACCAGTTGCTACAGTTCCAGTTGAAAGACCTTGCTTTATACTACAAAGATAAGCATGATCTTGCTGAGCAGAAATTAAGCAGCAGAGATGATGATTTCTCAAGAAGAGACCGTGGACGTGATAGAGACAGAGATAGAGACAGAGGTCGTGATAGAGACAGAGGAGAACGCGGAAGAGACAGAGAGCGTAGTGGAAAGCCAAGAAGAAGAGATGAAAACATGGTAAGATTCTTCTTCAATCTTGGTAAAAAAGACCATTTGAAGAAGCTTGATGTTTTAGATATTATCAATAAAGCAACTGCTGGCGGAAAAAGCAAGAAAAGAGCTGAAATCGGTGATATTGAAATCCTGGAGAAGTTCTCTTTCTTCGAAGTTGAAAAATCGTTCAAAGACAATGTTTTGAGCAATATTCAATCCATGAAGTTCAAAGGAAAAGATATGAGAGCTGAAGTAGCAAACTAATCTTTCCTTATACCATACAAAACCGGCCTCAAGGCCGGTTTTTTTATTTGATAATCAACGGGTAAGCGAATGTTAACAAAACTTAATGTTATATAGTTTCACGTGCAATCCTTTTTTAAGAAATTTGCACACGAATTATAAATACTAAAAAATGGGAATTGGTAATATTTTCCACGCTTTTCAACCAAAAGATAAAATCTTCTTTGTACTTTTCGAAAAAGTAACTGAAAATCTAGTTGCGATGTCAGAAGAATTCAACACAGGAATCAAGGATTTCGATCTTAACGACGATTCAATGTTGAAGAAAATGAGCGACTTCGAACACAAGAATGATGAACTTACTCACGAAATCTTCGTAGAACTAGGCAAAAACTTCATTACACCTTTTGACCGTGAGGATATCCACACACTGGCAACAGGACTGGATGATATTGCTGATTATATCTACGCATCCACAAAATATATTTTCCTGTACAAATCACCTGAGATGAAGGCATATTCTGACTTCTCTTTATTGATCCACAAGGCATGTCTGGAAATTCAGAATGCGATGAAGAACCTTAAAGGGTTCAAAAACATGGAACAGGTGAAAGAAGCTTGTATTAAAGTGAACTCTATTGAGAATATTGCTGACGATTTGCTTTCCAATTCAATGGTAGAATTATTTGAAACCAATGATGCCATCAACATTATTAAAGTTTCATCAGTATTGAACTACCTTGAAATTGTAACGGACAAAGCAGAAGATGTTGCCAATACAATCGAGAACATCATGATTAAATACGCCTAATACATAGCAAAAATGGAATTTCCGATTTTACTTATAGTTATTATTGCGCTGGCTCTGATCTTCGATTATATCAATGGTTTCCATGATGCTGCCAACTCAATTGCAACTATAGTTTCTACAAAAGTTTTAACTCCATTCCAGGCTGTACTTTGGGCGGCACTTTGGAACTTTGCAGCGTTCTTTATTGCTGCTTACATCATTGGAGAATTCAAAATTGGTAATACAATTGCCAAAACAGTTAATGAGAATTTTATCACTCTTGAGGTTATATTTTCTGGTTTGATAGCTGCTATTGCCTGGAACCTTTTAACATGGTGGTTTGGAATTCCTTCATCATCATCACATACGCTGATCGGAGGTTTCTTAGGAGCGGCTCTTATGCACGCTTTCATGATGGATTATCATGATGTAGCTGCAGCACAACCGGAGCTTGGAATGTGGGAAACCATTAAAGAAGCTTTCAGCCAGGTAACACAACAGGGTGTGGTAAAGTTTGATAAAGTAATTCCTATCTTCCTGTTCATTTTCATGGCACCCATTATAGGGATGATTATCTCCATCATTATCACATTGATTATTGTACACCTTTATAAAAGATCAAACCCTCACAAAGCAGACAAATCTTTCAAAAGACTACAGCTGGCTTCATCAGCACTGTTTAGTTTAGGACACGGTTTGAATGATGCTCAGAAAGTAATGGGAATCATTGGAGCAGCGGTAATTTATTACCACGTTAATATGCTTCAGGATACACAATATTTGAATATTCCTTCTGCGGAACGTTTTGATTATTTTGCACAGCATTATATCTGGGTTCCTTTAGTATCATTTATTGCCATTGCATTAGGAACAATGAGTGGTGGTTGGAAGATCATCAAAACAATGGGTACGAAGATCACGAAAGTAACTTCATTAGAAGGCGTAAGTGCAGAAACTGCAGGTGCTATTACCTTATTCATCACAGACCACTTCGGTATTCCTGTATCTACTACCCATACGATCACAGGTTCTATTATCGGGGTAGGATTAACGAAAAGAATTTCAGCAGTAAGATGGGGGATTACAGTAAGCCTGCTTTGGGCTTGGGTTCTAACCATTCCAATCTCTGCAATAGTAGCAGCAATTACCTATCTTACGGTAACCTTCCTGTTCTAAAAAAACAAATCATATAATTATATAAACTTTGTCCGTTTGGGCAAAGTTTTTTGTTTTTATCCTATTGAAACTTAAATCATTAATTAAAAAACAACATATTTATTGTTATGATGAATGTGTTTATATTTTGTTTAGTATAAATTTCGTATTGTTGTGATTTTCATTGCTTTATGTTTTGATTATTTTATAAATTCAACAAAAGTTTTGTGAATTTTTTTGACATTAAACAATATTACTAATTTTAAAAACTTAAAAAACAAAATGAAAAAAATTATTTTATTAGCTGCATTTGGAATTACTGGATGGGTAAGTGCCAAAAGCTTAGAAATTAAAAAAGTAGAAGAAGATATTGAAAACGTGAAGGCTTTTACCCGTTATTTAATAACGTTAAAAACTATTTGTGGAACTACTTATCAAACTGTTCTTGACACTGATTTTGATACATATGATTGTGTAAATAATGAATGGGAAATGTATAATCAGCAGGATTGTGGACATACTAGTTATGAAAATCCACCTGTTTAATATGATCTAAACTAAAGTAGTTTAGGAGATCTTTTTACACTTATTATTTATGAAAAGAAGTTTCAATATATTTTTTTGTTTTCTTTTAATTCTTTTTAAAAGTCAGACTCCAAAGCAAGAGAAAAACCTCTCTATATTAGAAGTCAAATATAACTTCTCCTATTTAGAAGATACTTTAAACGCCAAGAACCTTATTTCAGAGCCCATGATACTGCTTACTAATGGTAAGAAGTCTCTTTACTACAGTGAAAATGATAAAGCCTTTTCAGATGGTTTTAAAAAACAATTAGATGCTGCAATAAAGACAGGAAGTATTGTGGAGCCTGGCAAATTATTACAATCAAAAGTAAGGCATTCTGTTTATAAGGATAATGATTCTCTTTATATATCGAATTATTTGGGTAGAGATTTTTATACAATCTATGTAGAAGGTATTCATTGGAAGATTGATAACTTGACAAATAAAATTATTCAAGGATATAAATGTACAAAAGCTGTGGCAAAAGTGGGTAGGAGAACATATATTGCATGGTTTACTTATGATGTACCCATAAATGATGGTCCTTACAAATTTAAAGGTCTTCCAGGATTAATTTTGAAGGTCAATGATGAAAGTCAATACTTTAATTTTGAACTTCTTTCTATAACTAAAATAAATTTACCTATATCCTATAAAAAAGGACTATTAATTACCAAAGATCAATACTTGGCAAAACGTAAAGAATATAGTAATGATCCTTCTCAAGGTAAAATTAATACTCCTGCATATAGAAAAAGGATTAATGAAAATAAGAATAAGTTTAATAATTTTTTAGAAGAGTAGATAATGATAAAAATCCTCATCAAAACGATGAGGATTTTTGTTTTATAAAGCCCCGAAAAATCGTATTTTTGTTCAAATTATAAGATTTTATGGAATTTTTAGACAGATACCAGCAGATTGTTGCAGATGCCATCACTAAATATACTTTTAAAGATAAACCTTCGGAGCTCTATGATCCGATGAATTATATTATTTCCCATGGTGGAAAGCGTCTTCGTCCCATTATGGTGCTAATGGCATGTGATATGTTCGGTGGAGATCTAAAGCAGGCAATCAAACCGGCATTGGCTATTGAATTCTTCCATAACTTCACCTTAATCCATGATGATATTATGGATGAAGCTCCTTTAAGAAGAAATAAACCTACCATTCATACTTTACATGGTCTTAACGTAGGAATTCTTTCCGGGGACGGACTGATGCTGAAAGCGTATAAGTTTTTTGAAGATCTTGAACCTGAAATTTTCAAAGCATGTATCAGAATATTTACCCACACCGGACTTCTTTTATGTGAAGGACAGCAGTATGATATCAATTTTGAAACTCAGAAGGATGTTACTTTTGATGATTATATCAGAATGATTACTTACAAAACAGGAGTTCTAAGTGCGTCTTCATTTGAAATCGGAGCTCTGATTGCAAGAGCAGATTTTAAAGATGCCAAAGCTATTTTCAACTTCGGAAAGCATATCGGGATTGCATTCCAGATCATGGATGATTATCTTGATGTATTCGGAGATCAGGCTCAGTTTGGGAAAAAGCATGCCGGAGATATTTATGAAAATAAGAAAACTGTTCTATATCTATTAGCAAGAGAACATGCTACGGATGAAGAAAGAAAAGAACTGGATTACTGGTATTCTAAGAAGACTGAAAATGTGGATAAGGTGTATGGAGTAGAAAAGATTTTCAGAAGAACCAAAGTAGATGAAAAAGCGTTACGTCTGATTGAAAAACATAATGAAATTGGACAAAGCTATCTTCAGAAAATAGATGTTCCGGAAGAAAAGAAAAAACCTTTTATCGAACTGGCAAATTATTTGTTGAGAAGAGAAAGTTAATATAGGTAGTAGAGGGTAGGTCGCAGGTAGCAGCAATTTACCTGCAACCTATTTCCTGCAACCTAACCCCTATACAATGAAATTCAGAACAGAAGTTGATATTCCTGCATCAGAAAAGAAAATTGAAATTGAAGATAAAATATTTTCAATAGGTTCGTGCTTTGCCTCTGAAATGACGGATTTACTGCAAGACGGGCAACTTCAGACTTTAAATAACCCTTTTGGGACCATTTTTAACCCTTTTTCCATCAATTATGCGGTCAATAGATTACATGATTCTGCATTTTATGAAGAAGAGGAGTTGATTACCTATAATGAAGAATATATTTCTCTGGATCATCACACCAGTTTTGATACCCGTTATATTCATCAGACCTTAGATAAGATTAATGGAGCCATTGAAGCGGGAAATGCCTTTCTTCAGGAAGCTGACTGGATTATTATTACCTACGGATCTTCATTTATTTATGAATTTCTTCCCAAGAAAAAACTGGTGGCCAATTGTCACAAAATTCCTCAAAAGTTTTTTGAAAAAAGACTGCTTTCCCATCAGGAGCTTACAAATTCCATTTATCAAACAATTCTTGATCTTAAAGATATTTGTAAAGAAGGTGTACAGATTTTGTTCACTGTTTCACCTGTAAGGCATACAAAAGATGGAATGGTGGAAAACCAGTTAAGTAAGTCTAAACTGATTACTGCGATCCATGAATCTATTTCGATGCTCGAAGACTGTCATTACCTGCCTGTTTACGAAATTTTAATGGATGACCTCAGGGATTACCGTTTTTATAAAGAAGATATGATTCATCCCAGCACACAGGCGGTTAATTATATTTTTGAAAAATTCGGGAATGCTTATTTTTCAGGAGAAACTCAGAATTTTATCAAAGAAAATTTTAAGATTATCAAAGCGCTGGAACATAAGACGAGTGACAAGAAAGATCCAAAGTTTATTGAATTCAGAGAAAAGCTGGATCAAAGAATCGAAATTCAACGTAAAAAGGTAAAACATAAAATATTTTAAATGCGTGATTTTACCAAAATTGATTATCTGAAAGACGGAAACGAAAGACAGAGAAAAGCTTACGAAATTCTGACAAAGTATCACGTTTTTGAGAAAATGAAGGACTATTCTCCCATTTTAGCGGGAACTGTTCCTATAGAAATTGACATCAAAGGAAGTGATCTGGATCTTATTTTCGAAGTGGATTTAAAATATGAACAAGATTTTCTGGATGATTTACTATTTTGTCAGCTTATTCCCCAAGACACAGACGTTGAATATCCGATTATAAACGGTGAAAAATGCATTACCTTAAATTTTATGCTGGAAGGGTTTCCCATCGAAATTTTCGGACAGAATAAACCTACAATACAGCAAAACGCTTATCTTCATATGATGGCTGAATACAACATATTACAGGAAAAAGGAGAAGAATTTAAACAAAAAATAATAGAACTTAAAAATCAGGGAATAAAGACAGAACCCGCTTTCGGAATATTGCTGGGACTTGAAAATCCCTATGAAGATCTATTGAAATTTTAAATAAAATGATTGATACACATACACATCTATACGCAGAAGAGTTTGATGAAGACAGAAAAGAAGCTATTCAAAGAGCTTTAGATAAAGGAATTACAGAATTTTACCTTCCTGCCATCGATTCTGAATCTCACGAGAAAATGCTGCAACTGGAAACAGAATATCCGGGACAGATTTTTTCAATGATGGGATTACATCCTTGTTATGTAAAGCCGGAATCGTGGGAAAAAGAACTTGAAATCGTAAAAAATTACCTTGATCAGAGACATTTTCCGGCAATAGGAGAGATCGGGATTGATCTGTATTGGGATAAAACAACGTTAGATATCCAGGTAAAAGCTTTTGAACAGCAAATTGACTGGGCTATAGAAAAAGACCTTCCCATTGTTATTCATACAAGAGAAAGCTTCGATGAGACATTTGAAGTACTGGAAAGCAAGAAACATCCTAAATTAAGAGGGATTTTCCATTGTTTCTCAGGAAATCTTGAACAGGCACAGCACGCTGTTGACCTTAATTTCATTTTAGGAATAGGTGGAGTAGTAACCTTTAAAAATGGGAAAATAGATCAGTTTCTGAACGAAATTCCTCTGGATAAAATTGTTCTGGAAACAGATTCTCCTTATCTGGCTCCGGTTCCCCATAGAGGAAAAAGAAACGAAAGTTCCTATCTTGACTTGGTAGCAGGAAAGCTGGTAGATGTCTACGGAAAGGATTTTTCTGAAATAGACCGCATGACTACAGAGAATGCAAAAAATCTTTTCAGATAATAAAAACATTAAGTTTTAAGATAAATAAAAACCCCTTTCCAATGTTGAAAAGGGGTTTGTTTTTTATTTCTTTCTGGTGAAATTCTTATTCTTTGGCTTTTTAAACCCAACTGAAGCTCCCGCAGAAGGCTTTTTACGGTTATTATTCGGCCTTGAATTATTACTATTGCCTGTTTTAGGTTTCTCACCACCTGCATTAAAAGGTTTGTTGTTAGAATCTCTTTTCTGGGCAACCAGATCATCAGTATGGAACGGATGGTCTTTGATGACAGGGATTTTCTTTCCAATCAGTTTTTCGGTATTTTTTAAGTTCAAAAGATCGAGTCCGTCTACAAAAGATATAGAATTACCTTCAGCTCCGGCTCTACCTGTTCTTCCGATTCTGTGTACATAGGTTTCAGAAACATCGGAAAGCTCAAAATTGATCACGAATTTCAATTCATCAATATCAATTCCTCTTGCTGCAATATCCGTGGCAACAAGAACTCTTGTTTTCCCGGATTTGAAGTTGTTCAAAGCATTTTGTCTCGCATTCTGAGATTTATTACCGTGAATGGCTTCAGCAGAAATATCGTCTTTCTGAAGTTTTCTGGAAATCTTATCTGCACCATGTTTTGTTCTTGCAAATACCAATACAGAATCTGAAATATCATTTTGCAGAATGTGAGAAAGCAAATTCAGTTTGTTATCTTTTTCTACAAAATACACAGATTGTTTAATGGTATCCGCTGTAGAAGAAACGGGAGTTACTTCTACTTTTATAGGATTATTTAAGATAGAATTAGCTAGTTTCTGGATTTCAGCCGGCATTGTTGCTGAAAAGAATAAAGTCTGTCTTCTCTGAGGTAAAAGTTTGATGATTCTTTTTACATCATGTACAAATCCCATATCCAGCATTCTGTCTGCTTCATCAAGAACAAAGATCTCAAGATTTTTTAAGCTTATGATGCCCTGAGCAATAAAGTCAAGAAGTCTTCCCGGTGTTGCTACCAGAATATCAATTCCTTTTCTCAAAGCAGCTTCCTGGTTTCCTTGTTTTACCCCTCCAAAAATAACAAGTTGTTTTAATGGAAGATATTTACCGTAAGCATTAATATTTTCCTCAATCTGAATGGCCAGTTCTCTGGTTGGAGTAAGGATTAATGCTTTTATATGTTTATTGGGAATTTTATTTTTGGATAAATTCTGTAGAATAGGGATGGAAAAAGCAGCTGTCTTTCCTGTTCCTGTCTGCGCACAACCTAGAAAGTCTCTGCCTTCTAAGATATCAGGAATAGATCTTTCCTGGATAGGAGTAGGAGTCGTGTATCCCTGTTCCTGGATTGCTTTTGCAATAGGTTCTATTAAGTTTAAGTCTGTAAAATTCAAATGAATTATTTTAAAATTTAAATAAAAATTCCTTCAGTCTGAAAGAATTACATTTTGCAAAGGTAGTCTAAATATTTTTAAGTATCTTATTCCACTTTTTTAGACTTATTTACTATGCGAAAACAGAAATGGCCACCCAATATGAGAAGCCATTTTATTGATATGAAAATCTGAAGTTTATTTAAATTTATATCCTACACCAGCCTGCAGAAATCCAATTTTAATAGGAACTGCATTGCTTTTATTCATTTCTATAAAATTGAAATTGTATCTGGCGTCCACAAAAAACTTTTCATTAATTTTATATTCTGCACTCAGGAAAGGAAATAAATTCAAAGTTTTTAAAGATTCGTAATTGTGGGTTTCTGACTCATCAAAAAGATTATCCATTTTTACTTTGGATGATATGTTAAACCCTAAGTTGATTCCTGCAGATGCAGAAAGTTGCGGAATAATATAGTATTTTACTGAAATAGGAACCTGTATCTGATTGAACTTGTAATCAAAGTTCATATTACCCATGTTTACCACTTCATTTCCCACCAACTCATACCAGGGATAAGCATCTTTACCACCCAATTGAGTATACAGTAATTCAGCCTGCAAACCAAATTTAGAGGATAAAGGTTGTTCTGCTACGATACCTGCATAGAAATAGGATTTTGAATCCAGTCCAGTTCCAAAAAATTTCATGTTGGATAAGGAATATCCTCCTTTTACACCAAAGCTCATAGATGCCTGGTCTTTTGTGTTTTCTTGGGCATTAAATAGTGCTGAGAAAGCCAATACTGCAAGAAAAAAAATGTTCTTCTTCATGTTTATTTTAAATGGTTACTAATTTTACAAAAAAATAATTCCTCCAAATGAAGGAATTACTGTTACAAAGATAATTTAAATATTTTTTAGTGAAACTATTTCACTTTATTCCATTGTTGGTTCTTTCTTAAGTTTTCAAAAAACTGATAGACTTCTGAAAGCTTTTCACTTCCGTGTTTTCCATAGTCTTCAATGTTTTTTGAAGTTCCGTCTGCGAATTTGATTCTTAAATAAGAGGTTGGAAGATCGGTAATATTTCGTTCACCATATTTGTCGTTTAAGCTTTTTACATTCAATCCATCCAGTAAACTGATGAGTTTATTGTAATCTTCTTCTTTGATGGTTCCTTTAAAAGTTCCCTCACGTGGCTTTGAAAACTCGTCTTTTGAAGGTTTGTCATTGAAATTAAAATGTTCCGCTTCAAAAACGGCTGTTCTGTCGGCACTGATGGTCATTTTAAAGACAGGACAGAATCCAAAACATGGAGTAGCCTCATATTCAATGGTAGAATATTTGGAGTTTACTTTTTGAGAAGTGCAGGAAAATAATAATATAGATGCACAAAAAGCTAGTAAATATTTCATAGTTTTTTTCAATTTCAGAGGATGTTTCAATAATTGTTCCAAAAAGAGAAACTCTTCTTTTGTTTTTATGTTAAATATAAAATGGAAAACCTGCTAACCTTTTATTTGAACCATTAAGATACGATGAAGATGTTAAGAATATGAAGATAAGCTTCGCTGTACGCTTAAAAATCAGAATGATTTACTTAACTATACTTTATTTCTTAAATCCTTCTTAATGGTTTAAAATATTATCTAAAAGAAATAGAGTTAATTGTATAAAAAAACAGCCTCAGATTTTTCTAAGGCTGTTTTGTATGTTGCAGTTCCATTGTAAAATAAAACTGGTGAATCAATGTTTTTTCTATCCGTGCAATTGCTTCCAGATAGCATCTTTAAGCTCCATAAGGCCTTCTCCGGTAACTCCTGAGAAGAACAAAGGCTGCTTGTTTTCAGGAAACTCTGCTGCAATTTCTTTCTTCAGCTCATCATCCAAAAGATCAGATTTTGAAACAGAAACAATAAAGTCTTTATCCAAAAGTTCAGGATTGTATTCTTTCAATTCATTCTCCAGAATTTTAAACTCCTGGAAATGATTTTCAGAATCAGAAGGAATTAAAAATAGCAAGATAGAGTTTCTTTCAATATGTCTCAGAAATCTGTGTCCTAATCCTTTTCCTTCTGCTGCTCCTTCAATAATCCCCGGAATATCAGCCATTACAAAAGATTTGTAATTTCTGTAATCTACAATTCCAAGATTAGGAGTCAGAGTGGTAAAGGCGTAATTGGCAATTTTTGGTTTTGCTGCAGAAACAGATGCTAAAAGTGTAGATTTTCCAGCGTTTGGAAATCCAACAAGTCCTACATCGGCCAAAATTTTAAGCTCGAAGACCACATAGCCTTCTTCACCATCCATTCCGGGTTGAGCATATCTTGGAGTCTGATTGGTAGAAGATTTGAAAAATTCATTTCCTCTTCCACCTTTACCTCCTTGCATCAGAATTATTTCCTGCTTGTCATCAAGGATTTCTCCGATAATTTCACCTTCTTCATTTTTAGCGATAGTCCCAATGGGAACATCGATATAAATATCAGAACCGTCAGCTCCTGTCAGCTGGTTTTTTGCTCCGTTTTCACCTCGTTCTGCTTTTATGTGACGGGTGTATCGAAGTGGAAGTAAAGTCCATTCATTAGCATTTCCTCTCATGATGACATGACCTCCACGACCTCCGTCGCCACCGTCAGGACCACCTTTAGGAATATACTTTTCACGGCGAAGGTGGGCAGAACCAGCACCTCCGTGTCCGCTTTTACAATGGATCTTTACGTAATCTACAAAGTTAGACATATAGTTTGTGTTGCGAGTTGCAGGCTACGGGACGAAATTTTCTATCCCGCACCCGTATCCCGATTATTTAATTTTCTCTACCTCAGCGAAAAGTTTTTGGGAAATCTCATCAATTTCTCCAACACCGTTTACCTCTACATATTTACCCTGCTGCTTATAAAGCTCGGCAACTTCTGCTGTTTTAGTATAATATTCTTTAATTCTGTTTTCGATGATCTCTACATTGCTGTCGTCTGATCTTCCGCTGGTTTCTCCTCTTTTAAGAAGTCTTTCAACCAAAATTTTATCCTCTACTACCAATGAAAGACAGATGTCAATATCGTCATTCAATACATCTTTAACGATGGTTTCCAAAGCTTCTGTCTGAGCAGTTGTTCTTGGGTATCCGTCAAAAATAAAACCATTGGTATCAGTAGGTTTTTTGATCTCGTCGATCAGCATATCTGTTGTTACCTGATCCGGAACCAATTCTCCCTTATCGATGTATGACTTAGCCAGTTTTCCAAGTTCAGTGTCATTTTTCATATTGTATCTGAAAAGATCACCTGTTGAAACCTGTTTTAAATTGAATTTTTCGATTAGATTCTGAGCTTGTGTTCCTTTTCCACTTCCTGGAGGGCCGAACAGAACAATGTTTATCATAATGTTGATACGCTTCCAGCCGTTAGTGATACACTGTTGGCTTTTAGCTTTTTTAAGTTAATATTTTACTTTTATTTCGATTAAGTTTAAAGCTAACAGCCAATAGCCAGTAGCTAATGACAATAATTAATGGTTGATTTGTCCGTCTTCCAATTGATATAAATTAGGTAGGTTTCTTCCCAATTCATCATAATCAAGGCCGTATCCAAGTACAAATTTGTTTGGAATTTCCATTCCGATATAATCCAGCTTGAAATCCTTTTTGTAAATCTCAGGTTTCAGTAAGAAACTAGCCAGCTTTACAGATTTAGGACGTTGTGTTTCCTTAAAATATTTGAAAAGACTTTCAACCGTATTTCCTGTATCTACGATGTCTTCTACAAGAATAATGTGACGGTCTCTTACATCTTTAGTCAGCTCCATTTTCTGATAAACAATCCCTGTAGATTCAGTTCCAACATAAGAACTCATTTGAATGAAGGCAATTTCGCATTCCCCCGGGTAATATTTTAAAAGATCTGAGAAGAACATTACCACCCCATTTAAAACACCAATGAAAACAGGTACTTCATCTTTGTAATCTTCATAAATTCTTAACGCTGTCTCTTTTACAATTTCCTGAATTTCGGCATCCTTTAAATAAGGAACGAAAGTTTTGTCGTGAACTTTAATGCTTTCCATAAAATTTTTAGTAGGAGGCAAAGTTACGGATTTTTGATTAAAATACTTTCCTGTTTTTATCAGTTTGAAAAGTTTGGTGGTTTCAGGACTGTAGAATTGAATAATGAGATGAAGTCTGTTTAAATCATAATAAGGGTGAGCTTTTTGATGAGATAGAAAGGTATAGCTTCAAAAAAAGGATTTTGAAAATGATTCAGAAAAATAAGTGTTTAAAAAAGGAGTGTAAGAAGGGATGATAAATGTCCTGATTATTGACGAAAATTGAATGTTCTCAAAAATTACTATCTTTGTTCTTTCAAAACCCAAAATACAGACATGTAGGATATCATTTCTTTCAGATTCAATAAGACGGTAACAAAGATGTTGCTGGTGTTCAACCATTATTAAGAAAGAAATCATGATTTTACTGCAAAATATATCCTTTGGGTTTCCGGGAGGAAATCTTCTATTTAATCATATCAATTTAACAATACAATCTCACACCAAATCAGCTTTGGTGGGAAGCAACGGCATGGGGAAATCAACCCTGTTGAAAATGATTGCTGGCGAAATACAGCCTTTAAAAGGGAATATCAATATCCATGGTGATATTTTTTATGTTCCTCAGATGTTCGGGAACTTTAATCATCTTAGCATTGCTGAATGTCTGAAAATAGATCAGAAGCTTCACGCTCTCCAAAAAATCACCGAAGGAGAGGTGGATGAAATTTATTTTGAAATTCTCAATGACGATTGGGATATTGAAGAGCGTTGCCAGCAGGCATTGGAACATTGGAACCTCGATAATTTTGAATTAACTCAAAAGCTGGAAGGCTTGAGTGGCGGTCAGAAAACCAAGGTCTTTCTTGCCGGAATTGAGATCAGCCAACCTGATAGTATCATATTGGATGAACCTACCAACCATCTGGATCTTGAGGGAAGGAAGCTCCTGTATGACCTTATTGACAAAACAGATGCAACAGTTGTTATTGTAAGCCACGACCGCACCTTGCTCAATCTCGTTGATGTCATATTTGAGTTAAGTAATCAGGGAATTGCATCTTATGGAGGGAACTACGATTTCTATGCTGAGCAAAAAGAAGTGGAGGAGGAAGCTTTGCATAATGATATTCATTCGAAAGAAAGAGCTCTGAAAAAAGCAAAAGAAAAGGAAAGAGAAACCTTGGAACGAAAACAAAAGCTGGATGCAAGAGGTAAAGGAAAGCAGGAAAAATCAGGAGTAGCGAGGATTATGATGAATACGCTTCGTAATAATGCTGAAAAAAACAGTTCAAAACTGAAAAGTGTACACGCTGAGAAAATCAGTGGTATTTCTGATGATTTGAGAGATCTGCGTTACTCTTTAAAAAATTCGGATCAGATGAAAGTGAATTTTAATGATTCCAATCTGCATTCAGGAAAAATACTTGTGGCTGCTGAAGCTATTAACTTCAATTATGGAAAGGAAAAACTCTGGAAAGAAAATATCAGCCTTGAGTTGCGAAGCGGCGATAGAATCTCAGTTAAAGGTTCCAATGGCTCCGGAAAAACTACGCTGATCAAGCTTCTGCTGGGAAATAGTAAGCCTTCGGAAGGGAAAATAACAAGGGCAGAATTCAACAGTATTTATATCGATCAGGAATATTCTCTGATTGATCATGATTCAACACTTTATGACTTTGTTCAGACCTTCAATGACAGTGCATTACAGGAATCTGAAGTGAAAACATTATTGTCAAGATTTTTGTTTTGGAAAGATACCTGGGACAAGAAATGTGGAATGCTGAGTGGAGGTGAGCGTTTGCGGTTACTTCTTTGCGGACTTTCCATCAGCAATAAAGCACCAGATATGATTATTCTTGATGAACCTACCAATAACCTGGATCTGCAAAATGTAGAAATTCTCACTAATTCTATCAAAGATTATCGCGGAACTCTGCTAGTGATTTCGCATGATGAAGTTTTCCTGAAAGAGATTGGTGTGAATAGTGAGGTTTTGTTGGATTAAGAACTGTATTCATACTTTGTCATTCCGTAGGAATCTAAATATTATGAGGTTTCTGCGAATGAATAATGTAGTTGGTATTCAATAGGGACGGGCTTTAGCCCATCTTTAAATATAGAATAAGAATCCATTGGCTTTAGCCAAAACCTATCATAAAAAAACCTGGAAATCAATTTTCAGGTTTTTATTTTTATATGGAAAAAAGATCATTTCTTCGTTTTCTTAATCGCATCCAGATAAATCTTTTCTTTTATAAGTTCTTCTATGGTCACAGGTATTGATTTTTTCAGTGTCCTAAATTAATAATTCTGCTGAAAGTAACATAACCTTTGTCATTGTGAGCAAAGCGAAGCAATCTCTATATAGGCTGTTTTATTTTATCCAAAATAATATCCATCTTCTGGTGCAGTTCATAATCACCTGAAAGCTCAATTAAAGGAGTATTCATCCCGGACAGCCATTCCAAATGGGATTTTAAAGTTCTGTTCGCAATACCGGTGTTGTGATCGTAATCTTTAGCCCAATCCATAAACTCCTGGAATTTTTGGGCTCTTTCCGGACTGGTAATGATTTCATCACCATATCTTTCGTATTCCCTTTCTCTCAGTCTTTCCATTCTGAGTTCAGAAGGCAGATAGAGAAATATAATCAGATCGAATGCCGGAAATACATTTTCACCCCAATGAATGATTGAACCTCCAAAAATCCAGCTGTCTGTGGAGTGAAGTTTATCTGAAACAGCCGCGTTTCTTATTTCAGGATCTTGTCTTTCTGTAAAGGGATTTGATGTGGTAAGCCAGAAAAAATCATCACTGTCTAAGTATTCAATATGGAGTTCCTCAGACAATGCCTTCCCTAATGTTGTAACTCCGGAGCCGGAAGCTCCGAAAATATGTATTCTCATGGTTTTTAATGTTTTGAAATCCAATGATTAATTTCATCCAACACCTGCTCCCGTATTTCCTCATTCAAAATTTCATGACGCATTTCCGGATAGATCTTCACATCCACATGCTGAAAACCGTCAGTCTTTAAGTTGTTGACGGTATGCATTACCCCTTTTCCAAAATCACCAATCGGATCATTCTCTCCACTTACAAATAAAAAAGGAAATGACTTTGAAATAGAAGATGCCCAGTTTCTCGCTGTAGCCTTTTTATAAATAGTAAATAAAGTATAAAAAGCATTATGAGTAAACGGAATCCCGCAAAGCTCATCCTGTTCAAAAGCTTTTCTGTTGTTAGGATTTATACTGAGCCAGCTGGTATCACTGAAATCTTTATCGTTTTTAAAATGCTTGTTATTGACACTTGTAAAAACAGAATTCAAAAAAGTACGGTGGCGCGGGGCGATGGCATTGGTTAATGATAAATAAGCTCTCAATAGATCTATTCCTGGTAAAGGCCCTCCGGTTCCCGTAATGACAGCTCCTGCAAACTTAATGCTAGCCTTTTGAAGGAGACAACGGGTGATAAAAGATCCCATAGAATGTCCCATAATAAAATGAGGAACCTCCGGAAACTGCTCTGCTAGATGATCTGCCATCATTTCTGCGTCTGCAACAAGCCTTTCATCCGGTTTTTCAAGCTGAAAAAAACCAATATCTTTTTTCTCTTTGACAGATTTTCCGTGTCCCAAATGATCATACGTCAATACAGCAATCCCATGAGCTGCAAAATATTCTGCAATCTCTGTGTATCTTCCACTGTGTTCCTGCATGCCGTGAACGATGAGTAAGGTGGCTTTTGCTGTTTCCGGAGAAAACAGAGTATAGAAGAGTTGGGAGGTGCTGCTTATTTTAGATGGAAGGTATGCTGATGTTTGGGATACTGGCATAAGAATTTGTTTAGATGCTAATCAAAGATAGGGAATAAGTAAGAGAAGTTGCTAGTCAAATAAAAGATAAAGGTTTGTTTTATAGATTTTTCCATAAGAAATAAACTATCTGATATGATTACTCTTTATCTTCATTAAATTGATTTTTAATTACATTTATTAACATTAGAATGGTATATATAGAAATTAGTATGGGACAAATAAATAGAAACCAATCGAATATATTTTTAGGTTGTAAATCGATAAAAAGTTTATAAATCAAATAATACTCATATAGGAAGGGACAAAATAATACAAAAAGGGCAATCGGAATCCACATTAAATTTGTAAGACAGCCGAGAGTTTTTCCATTTTTTTGATGTCTACCTATAGAATCAATTATTGAAAATGGTTTAATTTTATCGCTTAATAAAGACGTGTCTTTTAATGAAAAATATTTAGATATTAATAGATTATAAATTCTTTTTTGATCTGATATTTCAACCCAAATCATCAAATATTTATAATAAACCAATGTGTATATTGTCGGAACTAATCCAAATATAATTTTGCTATCAGTAATTTTAAATGGACCAATATTTATTTCTGAAATTTTAGTTTGTAATAATAGATGAATTGCTAGAACAGAAAAAATTAAAATAATGAATAGTCCACTTAAAGATTTTTTATTTTCGTCAAGACGTCTATCTAGAATTTCAAGATATTTCTCCTGTTGATCCTTAGTTTGTAAATTTTCTTGCAATATTTTTTTTATAAAGTCTTCTTGGCTCATTATTTTAATTTTGGCCAAATATAATTAATATGACATATAAAATTTAACTTAATAACTTTCCACCCAAAAATAAAATCCACCACAAATTTGCTCACCCAATTTTTTAAAAGTAATTTTGCACGAATCTAAAAACAAAAGTAAAATATGTCAACTTATGTAGTTGTAGGTCTTCAGTACGGAGATGAAGGCAAAGGAAAAATCACGGATGTTTTATCAGCAAAATCGGACTATGTAGTACGTTTCCAGGGTGGAGACAACGCTGGTCACACGGTTTATGTGGGTGAAGAAAAATTCGTTTTGCACCTTCTTCCTTCAGGAGTTCTTCAATGCAAAGGGAAATGTATCATTGCGAACGGAGTAGTGGTAAACCCTAAATCTTTTATTAGAGAAGTTGGTCAGATCGAGAGCAAAGGCTTGAGAACAGATCACATCTTTATCAGCAGAAGAGCGCATGTAATCATGCCTTACCACATCCTTTTGGATACTTACCGTGAAGAGGAACACGGAGGAACACAAATCGGAACTACCAAAAAAGGAATCGGACCTTGTTATGAAGATAAAATTGCAAGAGTCGGGATCAGAATGGTAGACCTTTTAAATCCTGAAATTTTAAGAGATAAAATCGAGAAAAACTTAAAAGTTAAAAATTCTCTTTTTGAAAAATATTACGGAAAACCAACTTTAGACGTTGAAGAAATCTACAATGAATATTTAGAAATCGGAAAACAACTTCAGGACAGAATCGTTGATACTGAATTAGAGCTGAACGAAGCAATCAGAGACGGTAAAAATGTTTTATTCGAAGGAGCACAGGCATTAATGCTTGATATCGACTTCGGAACGTATCCATATGTAACTTCATCTTCTCCATCTACGGGAGGTGTTTGTTCAGGAGCTGGTGTTCCGCCAACTGCACTTCAGAACTTAATTGGTGTGGCAAAAGCATACTGTACAAGAGTAGGAAACGGACCTTTCCCTTCTGAATTGGATAACGAACTGGGTGAAAAAATCAGACAGATCGGTGGTGAATTCGGAGCGACTACAGGTAGACCAAGAAGAACAGGTTGGTTAGACCTTGTTTCTTTAAAACATGCTTGTATGATCAATGGTATCAACAACCTTGTGATCACTAAGCTTGACGTTCTTACAGGAATTGAAAATCTGAAAGTAGTAACACATTACAAAACTGAAGACGGGAAAATTATTGATTATTTCACTTCTTCAACAGAAAAGCTATACAATTACGAGCCAATCTACCAGGATTTACCAGGTTGGAACGAAGATATTACAAAAGCAAGAAGCTATGATGAACTTCCTGATACTGCTCAGAAATACATCGAGTTTATTGAGAAATATTTAGGAATCAATGTATACTTAGTTTCTGTAGGTCCTGAAAGAAGTCAGAACATCATCAGAAAAGAATTATTCTAATATTTTTAGACTTAAAATAACAAAGAGATCATCATAGGATGGTCTCTTTTTTTGTTTAAAGTTTACTTTACCGGTTTGTTAATCAATCCTTGTCAAGGTTTTAAACCTTGACAAGGATGTTAGGGAGCTGATCAATTAAGAGAGGATTCCAGTTTTGAATTTTTGTATACTTTTGTTTTAGTAGAAAAATATAAATAAGAAAATAATGGAAGAGAATAAAATACCCCAGCGTTTTCTGAACAATATAGTGATCAGTTTATATCTTACAATGGCATATTCTGTTTTAATTATTGTTTATTTAGGATTACCATTCAATGTGAGTTCAGATTTTTTGCTGATCTTTTTTATTGTCTGCAGTTTGCTTTTTAGCATAGGAGCAATCTATTTTGCCGCTAAAAGCTATTCGAAAACAAAGATCAGCTCTATCATTTTGATTATTATTAATACGCTTGGATTACTGATACCGCTTGCTCTTCTTTTAATGCTTATATGATTTCTTTACTAGGCTATTAATCTGTTATTTCTGTTTTTTTGTTCTTATTTATTTTTATGAAAACTGTAGGGTTTATCTCTATAAATTTTCTATTTATAAATGTTAAAATTTAAACATTGTCATAAAACTTTCTAATATTATGTTGTTTTGGTAAAATTTTGGCAAATGTTTTGATATTACAACAGTGCTTATCGATAAGAGCTAACAAAACTAATAATCACAATTTTTAACAGTTTAAATAGTAGTAGTGATGAAACAACATAACCAAAATCAGGAATTTCGTTTTAACGAAGTTCTGTTCGAGCACCGCAATAAAGACTATGGTGCCTATGCATTAAGAAACGAATCAGATAGAATATTAACCAAAGCACTTTTCATAGGAGCAAGTTTAATGGCAGCAGTATCCATTACACCATTTGTGATCTCTGCATTCAAACCTGTAGAAACTCCTACAGGAACCATTTATAATCTTCCGCATGTGATTGATATTCAGGATGTAGAAAGACCGAAAGATCCACCTGTACAAATTGTAAAACCCACTCCGCCAGCTCCTGCTGTAAAGACATATGATAACACATTGCCGGAACCTAAAGCAACAGTTACCAATGAAAAACAAGTAGAGGATAAAATAAACGCGGTAGCAAGTACACAGACATCAGAAGGTAAGGAAACTCCAAATACTGCCTATATTCCGATTGCTCCAAGAGTTATCGGAGGTGATGGGCCGCCTACAGTAAAGGCTGATCCTGTAGTTGAAAAAACAGACCCTTCAGTAATTGATAGAGATCCTAGCGTAGAAGCTAGCTTTGCAGGAGGAATAGACTCCTTCAGAAATAAAGTAATGAACAGCTTCGACGGCTCAGGAGTCGAATCAGAAGATGTTGTAAAAACGACAGTTACCTTTATTGTAGAAATGGACGGAACCATCTCAGGGGTAAAAGCTAACGGAACCAACGCCGATTTTAATAATGAGGCAATGAGAACAATTAAAATGATTTCCAATAAAGGAAAATGGATTCCCGCCAAAAACAAAAAAGGAGAATACGTAAGAAGTTATTTCAAATTTCCCATCTCCATGAAATTTGATAATTAATACGGAAAAGTAAATTTCAAATAGTTATCCACAAAGAATTTTTTTTGTGGATAATTTTTTTTATTGTTAAATTGCTTATTAACAATATTTTAACTCAATTTTGATTTTCCCCACTTACCGAGAGCGAAGAAAAAAGTGTATTTTTGAAACTTAAAGTTCTAATAATGGCAAAAATCATAGGTATTGCTAATCAAAAAGGAGGGGTGGGTAAAACTACCACCGCTGTAAATTTAGCAGCAGCATTAGGAGTATTGGAAAAAAGAATATTAATCATTGACGCTGACCCTCAGGCGAATGCAACTTCCGGCCTGGGTGTGGAAGATGTTCAGTATTCTACATATAATCTACTGGAGCACAGTGCAGATACAAGAGTTTGTATCAAAAGAACGGCAACTCCAAACCTTGATATTATTCCGTCACATATCGATCTGGTAGCTGCGGAAATCGAATTGGTAGACAAGGAAGACCGTGAATATATGCTGAAGAAAGCATTAGCTACAGTAAGAGATGATTATGACTATATTATCATCGATTGTGCACCGAGTTTAGGTCTTATTACAGTCAATGCGCTTACGGCAGCAGATTCTGTAATCATTCCGATTCAATGTGAATATTTTGCATTAGAAGGACTGGGGAAACTTTTGAATACTGTTAAAAATGTTCAGAAGATCCACAATAAAGATCTTGGAATTGAAGGTCTTCTTTTAACAATGTATGACAGCCGATTGAGATTATCCAATCAGGTTGTGGAAGAAGTGAATCTACACTTCCCGGAAATGGTTTTTGAAACCATTATCAGCAGAAATGTAAGATTGAGTGAAGCACCAAGTTTTGGAGAAAGTATCCTGAATTATGATGCAGAAAGTAAAGGAGCAATTCAGTATATTCAGTTAGCTGAAGAAGTTCTTTTAAAGAATGAAAACTTAATAAAGAATTAAATTAATAATAAATGGCCAATAGGTGAATGCTAGGCATCACTTATCAAACATCATTTATCAATTATATCTATGAAGGATAAAAAAAGAGCTATGGGACGCGGCTTGGGCGCCATTTTAAGTGCAGAATCCAAAGCAACGATCAACTCCGCTACTGATGAGGGAGCAGATAAGTTTGTGGGAAATATTGTAGAAGTTGCGCTTGAAGATATCTATCCGAACCCGACGCAGCCGAGAACTTATTTTGATGAAAAAGCATTAAACGAACTTGCACAGTCGATCAAAAATCTGGGTGTAATCCAGCCGATTACTCTGAGAAAAGACGGTGAAAGGTTTGAAATTATTTCCGGGGAAAGACGTTACAGAGCAACGAAAATTGCAGGGTTAACCACAATTCCTGCCTATATCCGTTTAGTCAATGATCAGGAGCTTCTTGAGATGGCTCTTGTTGAAAATATCCAGAGAGAGGATCTTGATGCTATCGAAATTGCTTTGACTTATCATAGGCTTTTAGAAGAGATCGGTCTTACTCAGGAAACACTGAGCCAGAGAGTAGGGAAGGACAGAAGTACCATCACCAATTCCATCAGATTATTAAGGCTGAACCCGGATATTCAGAATGCCATCAGAAGTGGTGAAATTTCTGCAGGACACGGAAGAGCTATTATCAGTCTTGAAAGTGAAGAAGATCAGCAGATTCTGTTTGATCTGATTATCAAAGAAAAATTAAACGTTCGTCAGGCAGAGCAGGCTGCTGCTGCATTGAAGAACCCAAAGTCTCCCGCTGCAAAAAAAGCAAAAGTGGAACTTTCCAATAACTATAAAAAAGCCCAGAAGACCATCGCTGATATCTTAGAGGTAAAAGTGGAAATCAAAGCTTCTGGAAATGGTAAAAAAGGTAAAATTGTTCTGGACTTCAAAAACGAAGAAGAGCTGGAATATATTTTATCCCATATTAAATAAATGAAGAAAATATTTTTCACATTTTTCTTGTGTATTGCTGCACTGGCCTCTTCACAAGTAAAACCTATTGATACCGTTCGGATGCAGACTCCTCCGAAAGAGGAATCACGTTTAGTGAAGCCGAGTAAGACGGAGGCAAAGATCATTGAAGATCTTGAAAAAGCAAATGGCCCCACGGTGAAAACGATAAAACTTAATCCTACCAGAGCAGGATTGTATTCTGCTGTTTTACCCGGATTAGGACAGTTTTATAACAAAAAGTACTGGAAAATTCCCATTGTATGGGGAGCGGTAGGAGCAGGAGTCGGTATTGCTGTATGGAATGATAACCAATACAAAAAGTATCGTGAATATTACGTAGCAAAACTGAATGGTACACCTAATGAATTTGTAGACAGTCATCCGTGGCTGGACAAAAAAGCTTTGGGAAATGCTCAGGACAGAGCCAAAAGACAAAGGGATTATGCCATCGCCATTACAGGGTTGATCTATATTCTGAATATTGTAGATGCTGTAGTTGATGCTCACCTTTACGAAAGCCGTCATGACCCGGATTTGGTTTTTAAACCATCAGTAATCCAGGATCAGTATGGATATAGTGCTCCAAAAACAGGATTCAGTTTAAGTTACAGATTTTAAAATATAACATACCTGCAGAAAGATCTGAAGATTGAATGCAGGAGTAAAAAAATAAAAGATCATATGAAAATAGCATTAGTGGGTTATGGTAAAATGGGTAAGATCATTGATGAGATCGCACAGAAGAGAGGTCATGAAGTTGTTGCCCGCCTGAAGGAAACCCCAACTGCTGAGAATCTTAATAATCCGGATGTTGTGATTGAATTCTCATTACCGGAAGTAGCATTTGAAAACATCAAAGCTTGTCTTGAAAATAAAATTCCGGTGATTTGCGGAACTACAGGATGGCTGGATCAAAAAGATGAAATAGAAAAATTAGCTGTAGATAACGGTACAGCTTTCTTATATGGTTCCAACTTCAGTTTAGGAGTGAATTTATTTTTTGCCTTAAACGAAAAGCTTGCCGATCTGATGAAAAATGTAGATGAATACTCTTGTCAGTTAGAGGAAATTCACCATATCCATAAAAAAGATGCTCCAAGTGGAACGGCTATTTCTATTGCTGAAGGGATCATCCAAAACAACCCGAAATTTGATGCATGGAAACTGGAAGAAACAGAAGGTAAACAGCTTGGAATTTTTGCTGTACGTGAAGATGAAGTTCCGGGAACTCACAGCGTGTATTACAGAAGCGAAGTAGACGAAATCGAAATCAAACATACTGCTTTCAACAGAAACGGTTTTGCATTGGGAGCTGTAGTCGCTGCTGAATGGATTAAAGATAAAAAAGGAAACTTCGCAATGAAAGATGTTTTGGGACTTTAATTTGTAACAAATTCTGTAAATTGCAGACCAATAAAACAGAAAATGATGAATAGTGAATTGTAAACAGCGGACTGCTTTTATCATTTATTACTCATCATTTTATCATTTATATCTTAAGAATAGGCACAAAAATTTATGAATTATTTTTTAACTTATACAGTATATGTCCTCATACTATCCGTATTGATGGGTATTTCATCTTGGAAACTGTTCAAGAAAATGGGCTATAGCCCTTTATTTGCTTTTATCCCTTTTTACAACTATTTCATCATTCTGAAAGAAACAAAACACCCGAAATGGTGGGCAGTTCTTTCTTACCTTCCGATAGTAGGGCCCATTATGATGTCTGTTTTTCACCTTTATCTAGTGAAAAAATTCGGGAAAACACTTTTCAAAGATCAGATTCTTACCGTAATCCTTCCATTTATTTATATGGCGGTGATTAACTATTCTAAAGATGTAGAGTTAGAAGATGAAAATGCCAACGAGCTATTTCTTACAGATGAAGAGAAAAATGATAAAAAGAAAGATACATTCATTGGTTCAATTACCTTTGCAGTAGTTTTTGCAACCATCATCCACGTTTTTGTAACACAGCCATTCGGAATCCCTACAGGATCTATGGAAAGAACATTACTGGTGGGTGACTTCCTTTTTGTCAACAAATGGAGCTACGGATACAGACTTCCGATGCGTCCGGTAGCTATACCTTTCCTTCAGGGAACAATTATGGATACAGGACAGAAAGGCAATCCGAAAGATGATCCCAAATCTTATGTAGATGGAGTAAAACTTCCTTACACAAGAATTTTACAATTCAACAAACCACAGAAAAATGATGTAGTAGTTTTCAACTATCCTCAGGATTCTGTACATACTGCAATTGATAGAAAAGATCCTTATGTAAAAAGATGTGTGGCTGCAGCAGGTGACACTTTTGAAATGAGAGCCGGAAGACTTTTTGTAAATGGAAAACCGGAAACTGTTTTAGGTGATCAGGAAGTACAGCACAGATATATTGTCACTACAGATGCTCAATTAGATATCCCTACTTTATATAAAGCGTATGGATTTTTACCGGTTCAGGAGGTTCAACAAAATAGTGGAGGTTTCCTTTATGGGTTTCAGGGTTTAACGGATAAAACGGCTAAGGAAATTAAAGAACTTCCTCATGTTATTGATATGAAGGAAGAGGTTTCAACAAAAGGTGAAGCTGCAGTATATTACAGAGACGAAGCTAAAACTAAAATTGATACAACACAATCGATCTTCCCAATCAACAAACCTTGGAATCAGGATTGGTATGGCCCGGTTAGAATTCCTAAAAAAGGAGATGTTGTAGCCATTAATCAGGAAACACTTCCAATGTATCAGTGGATTATTTCTGAATATGAACACAACAGCTTAGAGAAAAAGAACGGAAAAGTTTTCATCAACGGAAAAGAAGCCAGCCAATATACTATTCAACAGGATTATTATATGATGGTAGGAGACAACAGGGATGCTTCACTAGATGCAAGATTCTTTGGTTTTGTTCCGGAAGAAAATATTGTTGGAAAGCCAATGTTCACATGGATGAGCCTTCAGGGTGCTTTTGCTGACAGCAGTTCTACGTATCAGGCGCCATTCAAAATCCGTTGGGAAAGAATGTTCAAAGCAACCAATACAGGAGAAGCCAATAAAACCTCTTACTGGTGGATTGCAGCGATGATTCTGATCCTGTTCTTCGGATGGGAGTATTTCATGAAATTATTCGGAAAGAAAAAAACTGAAGACGACTAACAGAAAAATTAAACTTAAAATAGAATGAAGTATTTGAAAAAATACTTCATTTTTGTATTATGAATATGAAGAACGTATTATTACCGGCATTTTATATGCCACCAATTTCATGGTTTTCAGTGTTTTTAAATCCTGAGAGTGAAATTGTACTGGAACAGTTTGAAAACTTTCCCAAACAGACTTATAGAAACAGAGCCAACATCTATGGAGCCAACGGGAAATTGTCATTAATAATCCCTATCAATCATAACGGAAAAAGAGAATATAAAGATGTTGAAATCTCTTACCGTGAAGACTGGAGAACGCTTCATTGGAAATCCATCAAAACAGCGTATCAGAGCTCTCCGTATTTCGAATATTATGAAGATAAATTCAGAAAAATATTTGACCTTAAAGAAAAGTTCCTTCTTGACTTTAACCTTAAAGGGATAGAAGTAATCCAACAGATACTGAAAACAGAAAAGGCACACTCTTTGAATGAAGAATATATCAAAAATCCTGAAAGTATCAATTTCAGAGAAAAGTTTTCGGCAAAGCTTCCTTCAGAATTTCAGATGGAAGAGTATTACCAGACATTTTCTGATAAATTAGGATTTTTGGAAGACCTTTCGGTTATTGACCTTATTTGTAATAAAGGTCCGGAATCACTGGTGTATATAAAAAAGATAAAACAATTATAGCATACCATCGCTATTAAGGAAATATTTAGCATAGAACACATGAAGGTGGCGATTGGGATATGTCTTTAAAAAATTAAATATCAAAATATGAAAAAGGTATTATTAGCTGCAGTTTTTTTAGCAGGCTTTAATTTCTCTTTTGCACAGGAGTCTAAAGCTAAAAGTATTGATCCAAACGAAGATAAAGATCTGATGACATGGTATCATAAAGATTTTGCAACTTCAAAAGTATATGGAGTAAATACGGCAAATGCTTATAAATACTTAGAATCTAAAGGATTGAAGCCTAAAACTGTTGTGGTAGGAGTTCTGGATAGTGGAGTACAGGTAGATCATCCCGGATTGGTAAAGAACTTATGGTCAAACCCTAATGAAATTCCTGGAAACGGTAAAGATGATGATGGAAACGGATATATTGATGATGTACACGGATGGAACTTTATAGGAGGTAAAAACGGTGATATCGATATCGATAATATGGAGGTAACAAGAGTTGTTGCTAAATATAAGCCTGTTTTCGAAGGAGACGATTCCACAAAGAACAAAGCCAATCAGGCTAAAATGAAGGATGAGTTTGATATGTATATGAAGGCCAAAGATATGTTCAATAAAAAAAGTATCGAGGCAAAACAAAGCTTTCAGACCTATTCTATGCTAAACGAGCTGATTCCTAATATGGTAAAATTATTGGGAGGGAAGCCTGTGACTTCAGAAACAATTTCAGCTATTAAAGCCCCAACAGATCAGAGAGATGCTATTGCCCTGGATTTCTTGGGACAAATCTCTCAAAGTCCGGAATTTAAAGGGAAATCTGCAGAGGAATTTGAAAAGAAGATGAAGGAGGAGATGAAAGAAGCAATCGATCATTTTGCGCCTGCAGCAAAACAATATGACCTTTCCTATGATCCAAGAAAAGAAATCGTGGGTGATAACTATGATGACTATTCTGAAAAAATCTACGGAAATAATCACTATGAAGGAGCAGACGCAGAACACGGAACCCACGTAGCAGGAATCATTGCCGGATTGCCACAAGGAAAAGAAGTTCAGTACGGAGTAGCCTCGAAAGTTGCTAAAATCATGTCTGTAAGAACTGTTCCGAATGGAGATGAAAGAGACAAAGACGTTGCTAATGCTATCAGATATGCCGTTGATAACGGAGCAAAAGTACTAAACATGAGCTTCGGAAAACCTGTTTCTCCAGGTAAGGATGTTGTTTGGGATGCTTTTAAATATGCTGAAGATAAAGGGGTGCTTTTAGTGAAAGCAGCTGGAAATGAAAATGAAGATGTAGCAGAACATTTGGCATATCCTACCAACTTTAAAAACGTTACTGATGAAAAGCCATTTGTAAGCAACGTTCTTGTGGTAGGGGCAAGTACCAATAAAAACAATGCCTTGAGAGCCGATTTTTCTAATTATAATAAGAAAATGGTAAATGTTTTTGCTCCGGGAGAAGAAATTTATTCTACTGTTCCTAAAAATCAATATAAATACCTTCAGGGTACTTCTATGGCTTCACCTGTAGTTGCCGGAGGAGCAGCTGTTTTATTAGCTTATATGCCAGATCTGAAGCCTTATCAGATCATTGAAGCGCTTGTAAAAAGCAGTAACCCAAGTACAGCAGATGGATTTGGAGACCAATCCCAGGCGGGTGGAGTGATCGACCTGAAAAAAGCTGCAGAATACGCTTATACCAATTTCTACAAAGGGAGTAAGCCGTCAAGTAATACCAGGCCTTCGAAATCCGTAAAAAAGGCTGTTAAAAAATAATTTATCTCCCTGTGTTTAAGGAGAAATCATAAAGAGTCCGAATTTTTTCGGACTTTTTATTTTTTATTTTAAATTTTGGCACGGTTTTTTGTAACTTTATAGTAACAAAATAATAAACAACAAAATGAAAAAGTTACTACTTGCAGGGATGTTGGGAACATCACTTTTTGCAGTTTCGTGTTCCTCTGTTAACAAAGCAGCTACATCTCAAAATCAAAGAGCAGATTTCCTGAAAATAAAAGGAGACTGGCAGATTGTGAGCATAGATTATGATAAAGGTTATAAAATTAAACCTTTTGACGAAGGCGCAGACGCACAGTGCTTCGTAGGAAGCCACTGGAGATTGATTCCTAATAACTGGACAGGAGCGTATACTTTAAACGGAGGTGGAGATTGCCCGGCAATTACACAGCCTATCAAATTTGAAGTAAAAGGCGGTAATACGTTTATGTTTAAAAAAATTGCTTCAGGTACAAAAGCAAAACAAAATACAGCGGGGTACAGCCTTACTCTGATCAATCAGACTACAGATCAGTTTTCGCTTGAGCAAGATGTTCCTTTTGAAGGAGGTAATGTAAAAGTAGTTTACAACTTCCAGAGAGCAGGAATGAAATAATTTATCAACATAAAAGATCAAAAAAATGAAATTTACAAAAACATACGTAGGAGCTCTTTTCTTGTCATCAGCATTATTATTGACAAGTTGTGAAGCCGTTCAGAATTCAAATCACCAACAAAGAGGTACAGCCGTAGGTGTTGCTTCAGGAGCAGTACTGGGAGGTATCCTTGGTAATAATGTAGGTAAAGGAGGAAACGGTGCTATTGGTGCTGTATTAGGAGGTATTATCGGAGGTGTTGCTGGTAACGTTATCGGTAACAAAATGGATAAGCAGGCAAAAGATATTAAAGAAACTTTACCAGGTGCTCAGGTAGAAAGAGTAGGAGACGGTATTAAAGTAACAATGAATGAAAGTATTGTTAACTTCGCTTTTGACTCTTCAAACCTTACTTCGGTAGCCCAAACAAACCTTGATAAATTAGCTGAAGTATTGGCTAATAACCCAGATACAAATATCAATATCTATGGTTACACAGACAGCAAAGGTGCGGATGCTTATAACCTTAAACTTTCTCAGAGAAGAGCTGATGCTGTGAAAGCATATTTATCAGGAAAAGGAATTGCATCAAACAGAATGTTTACAAAAGGTGAAGGAGAAGCAATGCCTGTAGCAAGCAACGATACTGATGAAGGAAGAGCTAAAAACAGAAGAGTAGAGTTTGCTATTACTGCCAATGAAAAAATGATTAACGACGCCAAACAAGGCCAATAGTTAATTTAATATATAAATATTTTCGTAAAAGACCGCCCCGGCGGTTTTTTTTGTATTTTTATGCTAGAAACTTTGAATTTATTATTTTTGTATTTGAAATAACATAAATGAAGAAATATTTAAAGCTGCTCCGTGTGGAGCAATGGGTGAAAAACCTTTTTGTATTTGTCCCTCTGTTCTTTTCAGGTAATATTACCAATATAGATCTGCTTCTCAAAAGCATTTTTGCATTTGTTATATTTTCGCTTGCTGCCAGTGTGGTGTATATCCTGAATGATTATAATGATATTGAAGCAGACAAAAAACATCCTGAAAAAAGGAGAAGACCTTTGGCGAGTGGAGCTATTTCAAAATCAAAAGCCATAGGAATTCTTATCGGTCTTATTGTTGCAGATATTGCTCTTGTATTCTTTACCAAACTTTATTTCCATGAGCTACTCTGGAAATTTGCAATCATCATAGGGTTTTATGTGGTAATGAATCTTGCCTATACTTTTAGGCTTAAACATGTTCCTATCATTGATATTTTTATTATTGCCATAGGATTTGTATTGCGTGTACTGGCTGGAGGTTATATTACCGGAATCAGTATTTCGCAATGGGCGATTCTGTTAACGTTTGTGTTGGCATTAGTACTGGCTATCGGGAAAAGAAGAGGAGAGCTTATCAATGCTCAGGTTTCAGGAAAAACAAGAAAAGCTCTGGATGGATATAACGTTCAGTTTGCCGATATTGCCTTATCCATTTCTATTACGTTAGCTATTATTTGCTATCTGATGTTTACACTGTCTCCGGAAGTTCAAGAAAGATTTCATGAACGGGTTTTCTATACGGTGATTTTCGTTGTGTTCGCATTGTTAAGATATCTTCAGCAGACATTGGTTTATAACAGGACAGAATCTCCTACAAAAATTGTTTACAGAGACCGTTATATACAGGTTACTCTGTTGCTTTGGGTAGTTGCATTTTTAATTCAAATTTATTTTAAGAAATGAAGCCTAATTTCATACAGAAAGTTACAAACTGGGGAAACTTTCCCATAGTAGAGAAGGAAATGAGATCCGAGGACAGTTTCAGAAAAATAAAAGAATTTGTACTCAATCACAACGAAGTTATTGCAAGAGGGAATGGAAGATGTTACGGAGATGCTTCGCTGGGAGAATCTATATTTTCAACAAAAAAATTAAATAAGTTCATCAATTTTGACCGCTTGAACGGGATCATAGAATGTGAATCCGGAGTACTGCTTTCCGATGTACTGGAAATAGCTGTTCCGCAAGGATATTTTCTGTATGTAACCCCTGGGACAAAATTTGTATCAGTAGGAGGTGCTATTGCTTCCGATGTTCATGGAAAAAATCATCATGCAGAAGGATGTTTTTCAGAATATGTGATTGAATTTAAGCTAATGACTGAGAACGGGGAAATTATTACCTGTTCCAGAGAAGAAAATTCAGAAAAGTTTTGGGCTACCATTGGAGGAATGGGACTTACAGGTATCATTCTTACAGCGAAATTTAAACTTAAAAATATAGAATCTGCATACATTCGCCAGGAAAGTATAAAAGCAGACAATCTGGATGAAATATTTAAACTGTTTGAAGAAAGTAAAAACTGGACCTATACGGTGGCCTGGATTGATTGCCTTCAGAAAGGGAAAAATATCGGTAGAAGTATTCTGATGAGAGGAGAGCACGCTTTTCAGCATGAACTTCCACAGAGCTTTTCAAAAACACCCCTACGGTTGAAGAAAAAATTACAGCCTACAGTTCCTTTTTATTTTCCGGGATTTGTACTTAATGCCCTTACCGTTAAAATATTCAACTGGCTCTACTATAAAAAACAGTCTAAAAAAGAAGTGAAAAACTTTATCGACTATGAGACGTTTTTCTATCCTTTGGATGCCATCACAGATTGGAATAAGATCTACGGGAAATCCGGTTTTATACAGTACCAGATGGTGATTCCTAAAGAAACCGGAAAAGAAGGAATGAAAAGAATTCTTGAAACGATAGCCAATAGCGGGAACGGATCATTCTTAGCGGTTTTAAAACTTTTTGGAAAGAACAATCCTCAGGCCTACAACTCATTCCCTGTGGAAGGGTATACACTGGCTCTGGATTTTAAAGTCAATTCAAAACTGAAAAAACTGGTAGATCAGCTTGATGCTATTGTTCAGGAGTTTGGAGGAAGAATTTATCTTACCAAAGACAGCATGAGCAGATCATCATTGACCAGCTACCTGAAAAATATTCAAAATCCTAAATTTGTGTCTTTACAGCACAAAAGAATCATAAATAATAACTCATAATGATAGTTCTGGGAAGTACATCTGAAGTGGCACAGGCTTTTGTGGAAAAAGCACTTCAGGAAGGAGAAAAGTTTGAAAAAATCTATCTTTTTACCTCAAATAAAGAAACTACAGAGCGTTTTGCTAGACATATTGATGTAAAGTTTCTGCAGCAGGCGGAAGTCATTGAACTGGATCTGACGAAAGAAATTGATTACAATAGATTTGATAATATCAATTCAAATGTATTATTTTGTGCCGTAGGATATTTAGGTGATGGAACAGAAGAAGGATTGTATGATAATCGAAATACAGAACGTATCATCGACATCAATTATTCGAAACTGGTTCCTGTGATGAATTATTTTGCCCATAAGTTTGAAAACAGAAGATCCGGAACGATCATCGGGCTTTCATCCGTGGCAGGAGACAGAGGAAGACAGAGTAATTTTATCTATGGAAGCGCAAAAGCAGCTTTTACAGCGTATCTGAGTGGTTTAAGAAACTATCTTTTTGATAAAAAAGTACATGTTCTTACCATAAAACCAGGGTTTATGGCCACTAAGATGACAGAAGGACTTCCTTTGAATCCGAAGTTGACAGCAACTCCCAAACAGGCCGCTGCCTGTATTTATAAAGCCTTCAAAAAGGAGAAAAACGTGGCATATGTTTTGCCGGTTTGGAGTGTTATTATGATGATTATCAGGAATATTCCTGAGTTTATATTCAAAAAATTAAAGCTTTAAAAAAATGAAAAAATTGTATTGTTTTGATTTTGACGGAACCCTGACGTATAAAGATACCATGTTTATGTATCTTAAATTTTACGATTCTACAAAATACCGTATACAATTTTTAAGACATGTACCTCTGTTTATTCTGCTGAAACTGAAACTGGCCGAAACGGAAAAAGTAAAAAAAAGCTTTATCGGTTCCATTTTAAGAGGACAGACTCAGCAAAAAATCGAACAGAAATCTAAACAGTTTTTTGAACAGCATTATCCTAAAATAGTGAGGGAAAATGCGTTAGACTTTATAAAAAATATCGATAGGAATAATACACAAAGTTTATTGGTAACTGCGTCATTAGATATTTGGGTAAAACCTTTCGCCGATGAACTGAAAATGGAGCTTGTTTCTACGCGGGCAGAGTTTAAGAACGGGGTTTTCACAGGAAATTTTGTAGGAAAAAACTGCAACGGGAAAGAAAAACTGGTAAGAATTAAAGCAGAAATCAACGATTCTAAATACGATAAAATTATTGCATTTGGGGATACTTCAGGAGATCGGCCAATGTTGAAATGGGCAAATGAGGGACATTACCAATTTTTTCATTAATTTTGGGAGATAAAATTGTAAAAAATGAAAAGCCTGTTAATAGCATGTGCAGTAATTTTTATGAGCTGTGCAAGTACTTCAACTCAGAAATCTTCTGCTGTACAGGAAAATACGGAACTTCTTGTCTCTGAATCTCAGGGAGGAGCTGAGGCGCCCGGCTTTAAAATCATTAAAGACGAAACAGATTTTCGTACTATTATTAAAGGAAGTTTTGGAATTGCAGACCTGGGAAATGAATCGTATATCAAATACCCGCAGTTTCCGAAAAACAAAAAAGTCGTTTTATACAATTTGGGAACCTTCAGATCAGGGAGCCATAAAATTGAAGAGATCAAAAGCATATCTGTGAAAAACCAGATTCTGTATGTAGAAGTTCCGGCCGGAGAACCCTCAGGCGGAATGGAAATTCAGGTGATCTCCAGCCCTTGGTTTATTTTTACTGTTCCTGCAGATTACAAGTTTACCTCCGTAGAATTAAAATATTCAAAATAATAATGGATAAAGTATATTTAGATAATGCCGCAACCACTCCGCTTGCAGAAGAAGTTATAGATGCAATGGTTGGCACTATGAAAATGAATTTCGGAAACCCGTCTTCAACACACAGTTTTGGTCAGGAAGCAAAAATCCTTATTGAAAATGTAAGAAGACAGGTTGCAGACTATCTTCATGTAAGTCCTGCTGAAATCATTTTCACTTCCTGTGGTACCGAATCAAACAACATGATCATCAAATCCTCGGTAGAACATCTGGGAGTAGAAAGAATCATCAGTTCTCCTCTGGAACATAAATGCGTTTCTGAAAGTATTCTGGATATGAAAAGCAGAAAAGGAGTAGAAGTGAACTACATCCGTCCCAATGAAAAAGGAGATATTGATCTTGCTAAATTAGAAGAGCTTTTAAAAGCTTCAGATAAAAAAACACTGGTAAGCTTAATGCATGCCAATAACGAAATCGGAAATATCATCAACCTTAAACAGGTTGCCCAACTGTGCAAAGAACATCATGCGCTTTTCCACTCAGATACTGTACAGACCATGGCTCATATGAACCTTGACTTTTCAGATATCCCTGTAGATTTTGCATCCTGCAGTGCCCACAAATTTCACGGACCAAAAGGAGCTGGGTTTGCATTTATCAGAAAAGCAACAGGTTTAAAAGGAATTATTACCGGAGGACCTCAGGAAAGAAGCCTTAGAGCCGGAACTGAAAATGTTTGCGGTATTGTAGGGTTAGGTAAGGCATTAGAGCTTTCCCTAAATCATATGGAGGATTATACCCACCATATGCAGGATATCAAAGATTATGCAATTGAAAGACTTTCTGCAGAAATAAATGGGATTAAATTCAACGGAAGAAGTGCTGAAAAGGAAAACAGCCTTTATACCGTTTTAAGTGCTTTATTGCCTTATAAAAATCCATTAATAGGGCTTCAACTGGACATGAAAGGAATTGCAATCTCTCAGGGAAGTGCATGCTCATCAGGAGCATCAAAACCTTCAATGGTAATGATGATGGTACTTTCTGAGGACGAAATGGATCATTGTACACCATTACGTATCTCTTTCAGCCATATGACGACCAAAGCGGAGATCGATACATTAGTCAATGCCTTGAAAGAAATTTCAAGCGATTACACTATAGAAAAAACTAATGTTGAGCATAGATAGTCTTATGCTCTAAAAATCGTAATTTTGAACATCCAATAAAGGATTAAAAGAAAAATAATATTAATTAAAATAAAAGAGACAAAAAATGGCTTTAGAAATTACAGACAGCTCATTTCAGGATACGGTTTTAAAATCAGATAAACCGGTATTAGTAGACTTCTGGGCAGTATGGTGTGGACCTTGCAGAACTTTAGGACCAATCATCGAAGAAGTAGCATCAGATTTTGAAGGTAAAGCAGTAGTTGGGAAAGTAGATGTAGACAACAACCAAGAGATTTCTATGCAGTATGGTATCAGAAATATTCCTACAGTTCTTATTTTTAAGAATGGAGAAGTAGTTGATAAATTAGTAGGTGTAGCTCCAAAAGAGGTAATCGCTGAAAAATTAAGCGCTCACTTATAAAAAAAATAAGTTTGATAATGAACGCCTTCCAGCATTGGGAGGCATTTTTTTTAAAATAATTTGCAGATAACAAAAAAAGTTGTAATTTTGCAACCACGAAAAAGAAACGACGTTCTTTAAAATAATGATCCGGTAGTTCAGCTGGTTAGAATGCCGCCCTGTCACGGCGGAGGTCGCGGGTTCGAGTCCCGTCCGGATCGCAGAGTTTTCTCAATTTCTTTTAAAAAAAATTGATCCGGTAGTTCAGCTGGTTAGAATGCCGCCCTGTCACGGCGGAGGTCGCGGGTTCGAGTCCCGTCCGGATCG